>FZPS01000220.1_pt173 | contig 73642 bp, 65 predicted proteins | sample 1817821 | NCBI WGS metagenome assembly FZPS01 (sample SAMEA104158645, study PRJEB21678) | metagenome | place: Germany | collected 2015-04-21
CTATAGTGAAATTCGTGGATCATTTATTAAAGTATTAAATGATTTAAATCAAGAGGGAAAGATAATTTATGATGGCAAGCATGATGATAGTTCTTTAATTAGGTTTAGAACAAAAAATTTGGATAATTTTTTTAATAACAAGGTAAGTAATGATAGTGGTTGGGGTGGCTCATTATATTATTATGAGATTGATCAATGGAAATCATTGCCTGTAAAGGATATTCAAGTAAAATTATCAATTGTAAATAGTACAAGTTATGCTACCAAAGAGCAAACTGAAAATATAAGGAAATTCACAAGTGGAAAATATTATAAAGGAAAAAAGCTCAGTAATGATATAAATAGTTATAATTGTGATTACAGATTTTCAAAATTAGGATTAGAATTTGAAGATATCTGGGGAGAAAGAATGGAATATACTTTAAGAGACTATCTTGGAGGAGTATTGGGAGAAATTGTAGAATTAGAAGATTCAATTATAAAGTCTACTTAAAGATAATAAATAAAAAAATAAGCCACTACCTATGCTAGTGGCTTTCTCTCACAAAAATAATTCTTCCAATTTGATGATAATGTCGCTGATTTCTTCTGGGCTTTTTTTAAAGTCACTTTCAATCCATGCGGAAATGATTCGCTCAAAAGAGGCGCAGAAGATTTGAATAGCTAAATCATCAGAAATCTTAGTTTTTTGTTTGATTTGATTTTTGAGATTCACATTACTTGTAATCAAATCCTCTAGCAAAATGCGAACGTTTTTAGAGAACTGCACATGAGGTGCGTGATAAATTGCCTTGAAGTGCTTGGCATCATCTTTAACACACTTTAGACTTTCAAGGATTTTATCTGGATTATCAAGATTTCCTTGAACGTCACATTATCTTTTAGACATTGGATAATCTCTTCTTTGGTGCTAAAGACTCTTTCGTGAAAGACAGGAACATCTTTCAACCCAGCTAAGTCAGCATTCTTCGGGCCGCAAAGGTCAATGAAACCAACTTTAGCTAATGCCCAGACAATTGAAATTAGAACAACAGTTTTCCCCCACCAGTTCCTCCACCAATCAATAAGTGTGGCTCAGCAATATGTTGCTTAGTTGCAACAGTTTGAGAAAAAAGTTATTTGGTTAAAATACTAATTTTTAAAACTGGTCTTTTACGGTGGCAACGTTTAACAAGGTGCTTTGTATCAATTACCATCGCTGTCCCAGCCAATCTGTCAGGTAGTCATTATCATGCCCGAAGGATTCTCTTACGCCAATTGGCGAAGCCAGTTCACTTTACTATTCGGAAAAGTGCTAAAGTCCGAAATGCGTGTAAGCCCACCAAAAAAGTTTTAAATCTTAACTTCAACCACACGCCAAACGCATGAAGAAACTTTTGTTTTCAGAAAGCTAGATTCATAATGACAAAATCAATTAAAGTAGTACACTATAGATGAGGTGACTACGATGATTGATTTTATTATTTCTATTAATGACCGCGCTACTGAACTGGATGGCCGTCAATCTTGGAAAATTCATTACCCTTTATCAACGATTCTCTTCTTGGTATTTTGCTGCCAATTGGCAGGTATTGAAACTTGGAAAGAGATGGAAGATTTTATTGAAATGCACGAAGGGCCATTTTCGAACTATGTTGATTTGAGTGATGGTTGTCCATCTCATGATACCTTAGAGCGTGTGATTAGCCTTGTAAATCCAGATCGTTTACAAGAGCTTAAAGTTCAATTTGAACAATCATTGACAAGTTTAGATGCGGTTCATCAACTGATATCAGTGGATGGTAAAACGATTCGAGGCAATCGAGGTAAAAATCAGAAGCCTGTCCATATTGTAACGGCTTATGATGGAGGTCATCATCTCAGTTTGGGGCAGGTGGCGGTTGAGGAGAAAAGTAATGAAATTGTTGCTATTCCTCAGTTATTGCGGACGATTGATATCCGTAAAAGCATTGTAACGATAGACGCAATGGGCACACAGACTGCTATTGTTAATACGATTATTAAAGGTAAAGCAGATTATTGCTTAGCCGTCAAAGGAAATCAAGAGACACTTTATGACGATATTTCTCTTTATTTTAGTGATGTCAACTTATTGGAAGGATTACAAGAAAAGGGACAGTATTATCAGACCGTTGAAAAAGCTAGGGGACAGATTGAGGTTAGAGAATACTGGGTAGCTTCAGATATCAAGTGGTTGTGTCAAAATCACCCTAAATGGCATAAATTACGTGGTATTGGGATGACTCGTAATACGATTGATAAGGATGGTCAGCTGAGTCAAGAGAATCGTTATTTTATCTTTAGTTTTAAGCCGGATGTCCTCACATTTGCCAATAGTGTACGAGGTCATTGGACTGTAGAAAGTATGCACTGGTTATTGGATGTTGTTTATCGTGAAGATCATCATCAGACATTGGATAAAAGAGCAGCTTTTAACCTAAATCTTATCCGAAAAATGTGCTTATATTTTCTCAAAGTGATGGTATTTCCTAAAAAAGACCTCAGCTATCGTCGCAAACAACGGTATATTTCTGTCCATTTGGAAGATTATTTAGTCCAATTATTTGGAGAAAGAGGTTAAGCAGATGATTGATTTGAAAAGCTACCTTTTCAAAATTGATGTCAGGGCACAAAAGGGGGAAGAGAAAGTTTTTATGCGTACGGCGTGACATCTTGCATATCTAGGTTGACTAATTCAGATAAACGGACTCCAGTAGATAGTAGAAGTGCTATGACAGCAAGATCACGCTCTTTATTTCTGACAAACGATACCCGGGCACGTTTTGAGATTTTCTTTTCATGCTCATTGTCGATATAATCTAGGAAAGACTGTGTATCGTTTAGAAAGAGTTTTTCTTTCATGTTATCTGCACGACTAGCTAAGGTATCTTTAGGTTTCTTGATTTTCACCTTAACCATGACATTTCGGTAGAAATAAGGCTCACCCTCGTCGTCCTCAGTTTCTTGAGTAAGATACTTAAACAAACTAGAGAGGGCATCTTTAGTTCGAATAATGCTGACTTCAGATATTGAACGACGTTCAGTATTTTCACGAAGGTAAACAAAGTAGCCTTCGATAACAGACTTTGGTAAATGGGCCAGCTCATCAATATGAACATCAGCAATCGTATCATAGTCTGCATAACGTACAGTTTCACCCAATTTCTCATGATCGCTAATCAACCATTCAAAAAATCGTCTATATTCCTTTAAATACTCATACAGTGTCTTGTAGCTATATGGAATAACGAGCTTTGCTTGATAATATTCCTTAACATACCAAGGCATAATTTCAAGCAACTCGTTTATATTTTTCATAAGTGTTTCTTGTTTCATATTAGCCTCAAATCTAACAATTTTCTTGTTAGTAGTAGTGGATCATAACTAATATGTGTATTCAACAAATACTTGTTTTTCGGAAAGTTATTAAATGATGGGGACGATACAAATAGATAAACGTATCCATAATTGTTACTAAACAGAAAAAAACACTTTAGTTGGTAGTAACAAAATATGTGTTATCAGCTAAAGTGCTTTGTTAAATTTCTATATACTCAAAAATTTTTCTCTTGATTCATTTGTATCTTCCATTTTGAAAATCTTTATAAAATCAAGATAGTCTGAAAATCGTTCTTCCGGGATAAATGTTAATAATTCTTCAATATTAGCTTCAGATTGGTTCAGGCCCCAGTCTTTCAGTATTTCAACTAATTCATCTGAAATACGAATATCACGTTCTCTAATTTCATCGAGTCCCCAATTGTTGTTATTTTGAGTAAGATCGAGTAATATACCAACTTTGGATTTCCTGTAGCTTTCTTTTTTCTTAGCAAAGTATCCGTTGCTTGCGATAATATTGAGCTTCTTTTCAAAGGGAATTTTATTTCCAATATGTTCAACTAATTCTTTGACTTCAGAATCTGAATTCGTTGGGAAATAACTTGATTGCCATTTTTGAGGAAGGATATGCTCTATCTCCCATTTTTCTGGTAATAACTCTGATTGATGTTGATAAGCTATAATCTTTAATATCATCCTAACTGTATTACGATGCGCAGTTTTGATTTTATCTAACAATTCTTTCTCATCGATTTCGCCGAAATTGAATTTGGGTTGAGCTGAGTTAATTATTTCTGCATTTAAGTTCAATATTCCAGTTTTGACGGCATTAATTGTTGGTGTTATGATATATTTTGCCGATAAAACTGCTAATAATCTTTTTAAAAAAATAAGAAAATCATCTTCAAATGTATCTTTGTAATGATAGTGTAAGTAATAGATGACAACAGGATATTTCCAAAACTCGTTAGGATAAGAGGTCAGAGCATCCAAAATTTGTTTTATTTCCATATTTTCGGACCATTTTTCATTTTCTAGTGAGACTCTATTGTTTATCACTATCCACAAATTTAAAATGGCATTTAAGTTTTGCATTAAATCCTGTGAGTATAGCTTTTCGAAATTATTTTTTGCATAATATTTTCTAATACCAGGAGTGGTTGTCTTGCGATCGTTTTCATTTGCTCTCAAGTAAAACATATAGTAGTAAAACAACTTTTGAATACTTTCCCCAGCATTTGTAGCTTGTTCATCTAGTTCTTGCCAGAGTTCTATAAATTTCTTTTTTTCATCTGAATTCAAGTGATTATAAATTTTCGCTTTAAAAATATCGGCATCTGATAATGCTAATCCTCTATCATTTAGAGTTGAAAAAATAGTAAGTGCTGTTTCTTGACTATCAGCTGTAATAGGGAGAAGAATAGCTTGATTTAATATATTACTGATGAATTTATAAAAGGACAATGGATTATCTGCTGCATATTCATTAACTAGTTGCTGTAGTAATCTATAATTTTTAGCGTAGTTGCTATTTGATTTTTTATCTGCTTTTCCAGAGATTAGTATATTGGCAAATTCTTGATTTCCCTCCTCTCCCATGACTCGGGAACTAATAAGGATTTCATTAAAGTTAACTACTCCTGTAGTTGGATTCTGTTTCCAAATTGTTGGTTCGATTTGACTTTTCAAGAAATTAGTCTCAGGACCGCCACTTTCTAATTTAGTATAGATAGCCCTCAACAGCAAAAACAGGCTTGTAATACGCTGTTGCCCATCGATTATTTCCTGTTCTTTATTATCATTTTCATATGAAACTATTGTGCCAAGAAAGTAAGTATTATTTTCATCTTCTGTTGTATTAAGTGTATATTCAGTTAGATCATCGAATAAAACTTGGATTTGTTCGTCTGACCAAGCATACGGTCTTTGATATTCAGGAATAATAAATCTTTTATTCTTTCCAGTCTCTAATAGTTGTTTGACGCTTCTTTTGTCAACATTTATTGATGTAGTCATAGAAAAAATTCCTTTGATTTGTTTATAATATATCTAATTATATCATTTTTTTAGTTTTCTTTCTAAGAAATATCTATTTTTGGTAGTGTACAATAAGTTGTGTAAACACCAAAAGGAATAAATTCGTTATAGTAGAGTTGCGAAACATTACTAGAAAAAGATTTATTCCTATGACTCAGTTTCCACAGAACTACTTAACTTCCTAGTCCAAAAGCAAGATATTGATAATAACAGAAGGAGAAACTTTCCTTTTTTAGTTCAACTTATTCAATTTTTTTATTAAATATTGTAATAGAAGGTCAAAAGATGTTGGTATCATGCTACACTAAAATAAATTAAAACAAAACCTTGTCAAACCAGGTTTTACGAAAAAAACCGAACATCTCATCTAGATAGATATTCTAGAGTTGAGATGTTCGGTTTTGTTTTTTTAGAAGTATTTAAACTTCTTAATATTTGGTCGTAAATTAGTCGTAAGTTTTGTTCTTAACAAACTAAAAACGTTGATTTAACAACGTTTTTAATTACAATTATTTCATCGTTGGGAATAATAAAGCGTCGCGGATTGTTGTTGTATCTGTAAGGAGCATGACAAGACGGTCGATACCGATACCAAGTCCACCTGTTGGTGGCATACCGTATTCAAGGGCTTCGACGTAGTCGTAGTCAACACCTGTTGCTTCGTCATCACCAAGTTCTTTAGCTTTAGCTTGTGCTTCGAAACGTGCCAATTGGTCGATTGGGTCGTTAAGCTCTGAATAAGCGTTACCGTATTCTTTAGTCATGATGAAGAGTTCGAAACGGTCAGTGAAGCGTGGGTCTTCTGCATTTTTCTTAGCAAGAGGAGAAACTTCAACTGGGTGTCCGTATACGAATGTTGGTTGAGTCAATGTTTCTTCAACGAATTCTTCGAAGAAGGCATTGATAATGTGACCAACTGAAGTGAAGTGTTTTTCAACTGGAACATTTTTTTCTTTAGCAAGTTCTTGAGCTTCTTCAAGAGTCATTTCTTTCCAGAAGTCTACACCAGTAACTTCTTTGATAGCGTCAACCATGTGGATACGTTTGAATGGTTTGTCGATAGCAATTTCAGTACCTTGGTAAGTGATAGGTCCATTACCGTTAACAGCAGCTGAAGCGTTTTGGATGATACCTTCTGTGATATCCATGATATCTTTGAAGTCAGCGTATGCTTCGTAAAGTTCGATCATAGTGAACTCAGGGTTGTGAGTTGCATCCATACCTTCGTTACGGAAGACACGTCCGATTTCGTAAACTTTTTCCATACCACCAACGATAAGACGTTTCAAGTGAAGTTCCAAAGCGATACGAAGAACCATGTCCATATCTTGCGCATTGTGGTGAGTAACGAATGGACGGGCAGCAGCACCACCAGCTTCGTTGTGAAGAACTGGAGTTTCAACTTCTAGGAAGCCAAGTCCATCAAGGTAACGACGGATTTCTGAGATGATTTTTGAACGTGTTACAAAGCGGTCGAAGCTTTCACGGTTTGAAATCAAGTCAAGGTAACGTTTACGGTAGATTGTTTCAACGTCAGTAAGTCCGTGAAATTTTTCTGGAAGTGGACGAAGTGCTTTAGACAAGTGAGTAATGTGAGTTGCTTTGATTGTCAATTCACCCATGTCTGTACGCATAACTTCACCTTCGATACCGAGGAAGTCACCGAGGTCAGCTTTTTTGAAAATTTGGTAGTTTTCGTCACCAACAGCATCTTTACGGACGTAGATTTGGATTTGACCGTCGCGGTCTTGGATATGTGCAAAACCAACTTTACCTTTACCACGCTTAGTCATAAGACGACCAGCGATAGTAGCTGTTTCGTTAATTTCATGCAATTCTTCTTTGGTTTTGTCAGAGTATTTTTCTTTTAATTGACCAGAAGTAGCTGTGCGTTCAAAGCGAGTTCCGAAAGGATCGATGCCTTGTTCAGCCAAAGCGGCCATTTTTTCACGACGCACGATTTGTTGGTCGTTTAATTCTTCGATGTGTTCGTTTGACATGTTTTCCTCCAATATATATTCTTTCCTATTGTAACATAAATAACGCTAGAATTCACTTTATTTTTGCTTGTGTGAGGAGGCTTTGAGGAAGAAAGTGTTTTCTAATTGCAGAAATGACTTTAATTGAAAAGAAAGCCAAAAAATAGTATAATATGTGACGGTAAAAATAACTTAGAGAGAAAAGAGATTCATGATTACTTCAATTGTTTTTGATGTTGACGATACGATTTATGACCAACAGGCGCCTTATCGCATTGCCGTTGAGAAATGTTTCCCTGACTTTGATATGAGTAAAATCAATCAAGCTTACATTCGTTTCCGCCATTATTCAGACGTTGGTTTCCCGCGTGTTATGGCTGGTGAATGGACAACTGAATATTTCCGTTTCTGGCGTTGTAAAGAAACTTTGCTTGAATTTGGTTACCGCGAAATTGATGAAGCTACTGGTGTTCATTTCCAAGAAATCTACGAAGAAGAATTGGAAAACATCACAATGCTTGATGAAATGCGCATGACGCTTGATTTTCTTAAAGAAAAAGGTGTTCCAATGGGAATCATCACAAATGGTCCAACTGAACACCAATTGAAAAAAGTTAAAAAACTTGGTCTTTACGATTATGTTGACCCTAAACGTGTCATTGTCAGCCAAGCAACTGGTTTCCAAAAACCTGAAAAAGAAATCTTCAATCTTGCTGCTGAACAATTTGATATGAACCCTTCAACAACACTTTATGTTGGTGATTCATACGATAACGATGTTATGGGAGCATTCAACGGCGGTTGGCATTCTATGTGGTTTAACCACCGTGGTCGTAGCCTAAAACCAGGAACAAAACCAGTTTACGATGTTGCTATCGACAACTTTGAACAATTATTTGGTGCCGTTAAAGTTCTTTTTGACCTTCCAGATAATAAATTCATCTTTGATGTCAATGACAAGAAAAACCCAGTCCTTGAATTGGGAATCAACAACGGTTTGATGATGGCAGCAGAACGTTTGCTAGAAAGTAACATGAGTATTGATAAAGTTGTTATCCTACTTCGTTTGGACAAACAACAAGAAAAAATTCTTCGCATGAAATACGCAAGATAACAAAAAGCTCTCCTTTCGGAGAGCTTTTTTAGTATCAAATAACTTATTTTTCTTTGTAGTATGTGTCATTCCATTTGATGCATGAAAATTGTTCAAAATCAAAGGTTTCAAGAACAGTGACACTTCCGTTATCTAATCCACCGTTAGAGCGTAAAACAGCAGGTTCATAGCCAAGTAAACTACGAATTGATGCGGTAAAGTTTGCGCCGTGACCGACCAGTAGTACATGTTGGTAGCCGCGTCCTTTCATTGAGCGGATAAAACTTCTAACACGTTTTGTGGTTTGGTAGACAGACTCAGCATCAAAAATATCGTTGTTAAATTTTGCTAAGTTGTGTTTGAAGGCATCCAATTGTTTTGGATAAATATCAGCCATTGTTGAAATTTTGCTGCCTTCTAATTTTCCAAGATGCCATTCACGTAGAGCAGGTTGAAAACTGATTGCTTTAGGGTGATTATTTCGTGACATAATGATTTTACAAGTATCGCTGGCACGTTTTAAATCACTTGAAAATACAGCGTCGAATTCAATATCTTTTAGGTAGTCACCTAATTTTTCTAAGTCACGGACAGATTCCTCTAAAAGCGGAGAATCACCATTTGCCCCTTGAAAACGTCCTTCTAGGTTCCATTGTGTTTTACCATGTCTTACAAAATATAATTTCATTTTTTGTCCAATCTAAGCCATCATTGGTGTGAATCATCAATTAAATCAGCAAAACTTGCACCGACAAAATCTGCCAAAGCTTGGCTATCGATGCGGATAGAGCGTCCAACTTCACCAGCTGAGACAATCATCGTTCCCATTTCTTTAGCACGGTTGTCGATGAAAATCGGGAAATTGTGTTTTTGACGGATACCAACTGGGTTGTTTGCGCCGTGGATGTAACCAGTTGTTTTTTGAAGATTCTTTTGTGGAATCATGCTAACTTTTTTGTTGCCAGAAATCTTAGCCAATTTTTTCTCAGAAAGGTGTTCAGTGATTTGAACGATTCCGATAAGGGGGCCAGTTTTGTCACCAGTTAGAGCAAGTGTCTTGAAAATATCAGATTTTTCAATGCCTTCAGGCAGCTCATCTTTTAAAGCGTTAATGGCTAAGCTGTCATGTTCGATTTTTGCTTTATCTAAAATTTGGTCAACCAAAGTTTTTTTCAATTTCGCTTTTTTTGCCATTTTCTCTCTCAATCTTTCTAATTCAGTCTATTCACATACTATTTTACTATAAAATAAAAAAGGTACAAGTTTGCACCTTTAAAGAGCATTGTAGTATGCTTGGACAAGTTCTGCAAAGTCTTCAACATCATAATCAACGCCGAAATAATCATTTGCACTTTCACTCCAATAATCAGTTGGGTCTACGTGGTCAGTTCCACCAAGGTAGTTGCTGACCATTTCATGTGTCCAAATACTTCCTTCTCCATTTTCTTGACCGAGTGTCACAGGAAGGTCATATTTTTTGAGCATGTAAGCCGTGTAATAAGCAGCATTTGCTAATTGCTTTGCAAAGCCATCTTGTGAAGTTTCATGTGTTAATTCAAATTGAATGTAGTAAGGATTGGCTTTAGCACCAGCGCCTTGAGCTTCGTAATTTTCATCAGCAATACGAAGAATGCTAGCGTCGTCGATGAAAGAATGGACAAAAATGCCCTCATCATCATAATTTTGAACCATGTAATTCACTTCACTTTGGATAGTTGAATCATCAACGCCAGTATCGTGAATAATGATTCCACGAGGTTTACCATCAGAGGTTTTATAAGCGGTTTGTTCAAAGCTCTTTTCAATACTATCTGTAATCTCGCTGTGTGAATAAGCTAGAGTTTCAGCGATGTATTGGTTGATGGCGTTTGTTTGCTGTAGTGAAATATCTTTGGTGTCGATATAGTAAGTTTCACCATTCATGTCAAATTCTGCAAGGGTAACTTCTTTTTGATTGATTTTAGCCTTGTAATAATAAGCATCGATAGTCAGTTCAGTATCTTTGGAAAGACTGGTACTTGAACCATTCTTGGTGTAAATGTTGGCTTTGGTGCTTGAGACAGTGGCTGTTTGAGACGTAGTGTAGTTACTAGCTGATGACAAATCTAAGCCGTTATCTAGCGCGTGGGTAATAATTCCCGAAAAGAATAGTTTAGAAAAAATGATTATAAGTGCAGCAAAGGAAATGACTAAAACAGAAATGTTTAGGTAAACTGATTTTTGATGTCGTTTCCTTCGAGAGAGATGTTTCTTTATTGACATGTCTAAATTATAGTTTGATTGGCTTAAAGAAAAATAAAAGGCTAGCAAATGCTAGTCCTTTATTTGTTATCAGCTTTTCCGAAAAGTTTTTCGTACGTTTCTTTTCGATCTTTGGTAACGGCGATTTGGTTCAAATCAAGAGCAGAATCAAATCCGCCGAGGTAACCTTGTGATGTATATTGATGAAGATCGTAATCCAAGTCTGTTTGTGGAGCGGCATCATAGTAACCAGAGTCAGAACCATAAGCAGGAATCCATACGGCATCGAAACCGTCAACAGAGATTTCTTGCTCAGTCATGAAGTAAGTACCAATGTAGATACCAACTTTTTCAGCTCCAAGTCGTTTTAATTCGCTTAAGAATGCCTGTACACCTTTATTCATGTCTGACATAGTTGCTTCCTCAACGTCAATCCAGTAGAAAGTAGGTTTGTAAGGTGAAGCATTTTCGTAGAAGGTTCTTGCTTCATTTTTCATTTCCTTGACGCTTTTTCCGAGGGCATAACTGTAGACGGCTACAGGAACATTTCGTTTTTGAAATTCTTTAATATGTGTCTTAAACGATTTATCGATACCAGTTGTATAGGCAGCGTTGCTATCTTTACTGATTTGTGACCCTCCATAGACACGTACGATAGCACCAGAAATATTTTGAGATAAAGTGTCATAATCAATTTCATTTGGTAGTTGCCAACCTGAAACGTCGATAATCGGATTAAGAACGAATTCTTCATCAGTTTCTGAAGTTGATGTAGTAGTCGGTGTCGTGCTTGAGCTACTCATAGTTGGGATAGAAGCCTTAGCCGAAGCCAGTTGTTGCTTTCGTAAGCCGTCAGAGTGAGCTTTACCAATCACGAGAAGCAGCCCAAACAGGGCAAAGAAAACTACAACAACAATTGGTTTTAATCGTCTTCTCATTAGTCATATTTTAGCGTAAAAAGAATCAAAAATCAAAACAATGATCATTTTGTAATCAATTTGTCATATTTTTTAACAAATTATCTATGGACATTACGAGAGCTAGTAATGCCAGTAAAGCCTACGTAAAAAGCTTTTTTAGGGATATTATTTGAAAAGGCTTTCTAGTTCTGTAACAATTGTTTCAGGTTCTGTTTTAGCAGAAAAACGTTTGACGACATTTCCATTTTGGTCAATGAGGAATTTGGCGAAATTCCATTCAATACGTTTGCCAAGAGGACCTTTTGCCTGACTTTTTAGCCAGTCATAAAGTGGATCGACTTCTTTACCATTGACTTTGATTTTAGCAAAACGTGGGAACGTAGTCTGATAATTTAGCGTGCAGAAAGTGTTGATTTCATCAGCAGTTCCAGGCGCCTGATTCATGAACTGGTTACAAGGAAAATCTAAAATTTCAAAGCCTTTGTCATGATAAGTATCGTAAAGGTTTTGTAAACCTTCGTATTGTGGTGTTAAGCCACATCCAGTTGCTGTATTAACTACCAAAAGAACTTTGCCTTGGTATTTTGAAAGAGAAATATCAGTGCCGTCTTGAGCTTTGACGGTGAAGTCGTAGAGATTAGTCATGGTTGAGCTCCTCAGTGTATGCGATGATTTGGTCGACAGTATCACTTAAGAATTGGATAGTGTCGCGCAGTGGTTGAGCTGTTGAGATATCAGCACCGATTAATTTTGCGGTATCAAGCGGTGTGCGTGAGCCGCCAGATTTTAAGAAATTAAGCCAATCTTTGTCGCCGTTTGGATTGTTTTTCAGGTTAAGGTAACCAGTAGTTGAAATCACCATACCAGCTGAGTAAGTGTAGCTGTAAAGTCCCATGTAGTAGTGGCTTTGACGCATCCAAGTAAGAGCAGCGTCGTCATCGATTTCAACCGCATCACCCCAGAATTGACTTAGGACATCTTTCATAATGTTGTTAAGCTGTTCAGCACCAAATGTTTTCCCTTCTTCAATCAAGTTATAAACACGACGTTGGAAAGCAGCTTCCAATAAGTGTGTGATGAAGTTGTGGAAGTAAGTATCTGTCAAACGATGCGCTAGCGCAAAGCGTTTTTGACGAGGATTATCAAATTGTTTTTCAAGATAATCACTTAAAAGCAGTTCATTGAAAGTTGATGGGGCTTCAACATAATAAGTTGACATATGTGTGTTGAAGTAGCTTTGGTTATTATCTGAGAAGATAAATTGACCAGAGTGCCCAATTTCATGAATAAGTGTGTAAACGTCAGACATACGACCTGTCCAACTCATGAGGATATAGGGGTGAACTTTGTAAGGGTCAGCAGCATAGCCACCAGAATCTTTGTTGGCATTAGCAGCAAAGTCAACCCAGCGTTCTTTTCTAAAACGAGAGACTTCGTTTGCGTATTCTTGACCAAGAGGTGCCACAGATTTCATGACTAAATCATAAGCATCATCAATAGTAACTTCAGGATTAAGTTCAGCGTCCAAATCAAGTTTCCAGTCAGCAAACGTCATTTTATCAAGACCATTGACTTTGGCAACGTGTTTGAGATATTTTTGAGCTACTGGAGCAAATTCAGTCATGATAAGGTCGATTTGTCGATCAAACATGGCACGGTCAACTTCTTGTTCAGCTAAAAGATAATCAAAGACTGAGTCATAGCCACGCATATCGGCGATAAGTTTTTCAGATTTGACTTGGGCAAGATAAGCGCTAGCAGCTGCATTTTGGTGCTTACGAAGACCAGATGAGAAAGAGCGAAAGGCTTTTTCACGAACGTCAGCATTTTCGTGGTTTTGATAGAAGTTTTCATAAGTGACAAAAGAGTTTTTATAGATTTTGCCGTCAACTTCAAAATCGTCCATTTCAAAGTCACCTGCACGCATCTTAGTGTAAATATCTTGCGGTGCCCCGAAAACTTCGCCAAGGTTGGTCAATGTTTTTTCAACTTCTGGTGAGATAAAGTGACTCTTCTTGATTTTGGCTTGACGAATTTCTGCGCTAAAATGTGGGTTAGCTTCTAAAGCATCAAGAATGTCAGAATCAGCAGTAGCAAGAGCAGTGTCAAAGAAGCTGAGTTCTACATTAGCTTTGGTAAAGAAATCAGCTCCAGCTTTGGCAATCTGCGCAAATTCTTCGTTGCTAAAATCTGTCGTTTGTGGCATAAAAGCGTAATTGTCAATGTGACTCATCTCGATGTAGATTTGCTCGATTTCATAAAGTGCACGAGTAAAGTCATCGATAGTTGAAAGTTTATCTTGGTAGTTTTTCGTGAAAAGATTAATATCTTCTAGTGTCTTTTCGATATGACGTAGAAAATCTTCGCGGTCTTGGTAAAGAGCGCTTAAATCCCACAGTTCATTTTCAGGAAATTCAGAACGGTGTTTTAATTCCATGGTTGTACCTCTTCTTATAACATTATTATGGAACAGTATATCAGAAAAAAGTGGTTAACTGAAAAGAGAGCCACTATTTTTCTAAAAAATTTTTTAAGCCAAGCTTGTTTTTTAGTAAAGCGGTGACATTGCTTATCTAACAAGCTTTGTCAGAAATTCTGGCTAACAAGTTTATTTAAAAAAGTCAGAAAATTATATAAAATAATGTGCAATTTATAGAAATTGGGTTACATTTTCCGTAAAAAGTGGTATGATTAAGTAGTACGCTTGTAATAAAGGATTAAAATCCGAACAAAAAAGGAGTGAAGAGTGTGACAATCCAAAAACTGGAGAACAATGATACCCAGTCGATCATTACCGAGGAAGTCAAAGTACTAAAAAGCTTACTCGATGAAACAACCCATCAAATGGTTGGTGATGAGGTATTCGCTAAAATTCAAAACATTGTTGAATTGTCAGCAAGTGATGAATATGGCAAACTTGAAGAACTAGTAGCTCAGTTGACCAACGAAGAGATGGTTGTTGTGTCTCGTTATTTTTCAATTTTGCCACTGTTAATCAACATTTCTGAAGACGTTGACTTTGCTTATGAAATCAACTACCAAAATAATACAAATCAGGATTATCTTGGCAAACTCTCTATGACTGTTGACATGGTTTCAGAAAGTGAAAACTCTAAAGAAATCCTTGAAAACGTAAATGTTGTACCTGTATTGACTGCTCACCCAACACAAGTTCAACGTAAAACGGTTCTTGAATTAACAAACCATATTCACGACCTTTTGCGTAAATATCGTGATGTGAAAGCAGGAGTAGTTAATCGCGATAAATGGTACACTGACTTACGCCGTTACATTGAAATCATCATGCAAACGGACATCATTCGTGAGAAAAAACTTAAGGTAAAAAATGAAATTACCAATGTAATGGAATATTACAATGGATCCTTAATTCAAGCGATTACTAAGTTGACGTCAGAGTACAAACGTTTGGCTGCTGAAAAAGGTATCGACCTTACAAATCCAAAACCTATCACAATGGGTATGTGGATTGGTGGTGACCGTGATGGTAACCCATACGTAACTGCTGAAACTCTTCGTTTGTCAGCTACTGTTCAAAGTGAGGTCATCATCAATTACTACATTGAAAAATTGACAGGTCTTTACCGCACATTCTCACTTTCAACAACGTTGACTAAAATCAGCCCAGAAGTTGAACGTTTGGCAGAATTATCAAGCGATAAATCAATTTATCGTGAAAATGAACCATACCGTAAAGCTTTCAACTACATCCAATCAAAATTGATTCAAACATTGATTGAATTGAAAGCTGGTCCAACTATTTCACGTCGTGCACTTGAAAATAGTAAACTTGGTTCAGACGTTTACGCAAGCACTAACAACGCAAGTGTTATTGCTAAGTATTTGCAAAACAAAGTTAATAAAGTTTCATCAGAACTTCAAGATGAAATTCCAAGTTATAAAACTGCTAAAGAATTTAAAGACGACTTGCTCATCATCAAACAATCATTGCTTGATAATGGAGACGATACTCTCTTGACAGGTGACTTTAGCGAGTTGCTTCAAGCTGTTGATGTCTTTGGCTTCTACCTTGCAACAATCGATATGCGTCAAGATTCAAGCGTCAATGAAGCTTGTGTCGCAGAATTGTTGAAATCAGCAAATATTGTTGACGACTACAGCGCTCTTTCTGAAGAAGAGAAAGTTAAAGTCCTTCTTAAAGAATTGCAAGAAGACCCACGTACATTGTCATCAACAAATGCTGAAAAATCAGAACAACTTCAAAAAGAATTGGCTATCTTCCAAACAGCTCGTTACCTTAAAGATAAATTAGGTGATGAAGTTATCAAACAACACATTATTTCACACACTGAAAGTGTTTCTGATATGTTTGAATTGGCTATCATGCTTAAAGAAGTTGGACTTCTTGATAACCAAAAAGCGCGTGTTCAAATCGTACCACTTTTTGAAACAATCGAAGACCTTGAAAACTCACGTGGTATCATGGAAGAATATCTTGATTATGATATCGTTCGTCGTTGGGTTACAGCTAACAAAGGTTACCAAGAAATCATGCTTGGCTACTCAGATAGTAACAAAGATGGTGGTTACCTATCATCTGTATGGACACTTTACAAAGCTCAAAATGAATTGACTCGCATCGGTTCAGAACGTGGTATTAAAGTGACATTCATCCATGGTCGTGGTGGTACTGTCGGTCGTGGTGGTGGTCCATCATATGAAGCAATCACATCACAACCATTTGGTTCTATTAAAGACCGCATTCGTTTGACAGAACAAGGTGAAATCATCGAAAACAAATACGGAAATAAAGACGTTGCTTACTACAACCTTGAAATGTTGCTTTCAGCGACAGTTGACCGTATCGTTACTCGTATGATTACAAATCCAGATGAAATCGATACTTTCCGTGAAACAATGGATGGCATTGTGACATACTCAAATGGCGTTTACCGTGATTTGGTATTTGGTAATCCACATTTCTACGATTACTTCTTCGAAGCTACTCCAATTAAAGAAGTATCAAGCTTGAACATTGGTTCACGTCCAGCTGCTCGTAAGACAATCACAGAAATCTCTGGTCTTCGTGCAATTCCTTGGGTATTCTCATGGTCACAAAGTCGCATCATGTTCCCAGGATGGTATGGTGTTGGTTCAGCTTTCAAACATTTCATCGATGCTGAAGAAGGAAACCTTGAAAAACTTCAACACATGTATGAAAAATGGCCATTCTTCCATTCACTTCTTTCAAATGTAGACATGGTATTGTCTAAATCAAATATGAATATTGCTTTCCAATATTCTAAATTGGCTGAAAGTGAAGAAGTTCGTAATGTCTTCAATGTTATTCTTGACGAATGGCAATTGACAAAAGATGTTATCTTGGCAATTGAAAAACATGATAACTTGTTGGAAGAAAATCCATCACTTCGCGCAAGTTTGGATTATCGTATTCCATACTTTAACGTTTTGAACTACATTCAAATTGAATTAATTAAACGTTTGCGCCACGATGAGTTGGACGAAGATTACGAAAAACTCATTCACACTACAATTAATGGTATTGCCACAGGATTACGTAATTCTGGCTGATATGTTTAACCAAGGTCAAGGTCTGGGATTAAGTTCTCAGACTTTGACTTTTTTTTAGTTCAGAAAGATGATATAATGTCATATGATAAATTCGAAGATATTATAGGTGACTCTATGAAAATTGATAAAAGGCATCTCCTAAATTACTCTATCCTAGTGCCTTATTTAATCCTTTCAGTAATTGGACTGATTGTTGTTTACTCAACCACTAGTGCGACGCTGGTTCAGTATGGAGTGAACCCATTTGCGTCAGTGCTGAACCAAGGTGTTTTTTGGATAATTAGTCTGTTTGCAATTGGTTTTATATATAAGTTAAAATTAAACTTTTTGAAAAACTCTCGTGTTTTGACAATGACCATGATGGTAGAAGTAGTGCTCTTGTTGATTGCACGTTTCTTCACTAAGACCGTCAACGGTGCCCATGGTTGGATTGTCATTGGTCCTATTAGTTTCCAACCTGCTGAGTATTTGAAAATCATCATTGTTTGGTTTTTAGCATTTACTTTTGCAAGACGTCAGGAATTGATTTCAACATATGACTATCAAGCTTTGACCAAGTGCAAATGGTGGCCAACCAAGTTGTCTGATTTGAAAGACTGGCGCGTGTATTCATTAGTTATGGTTCTTTTGGTTGCGGCACAACCTGACCTTGGAAATGCAGCTATTGTCGTTTTGACTGGTTTGATTATGTATTCTGTCAGTGGTGTTGGTTATCGCTGGTTTTCAGCTATTCTGGCTACTATTACAGCTTTCTCAACAGTCTTTCTTGGGATAATTGCTATTGTCGGGGTTGATAAGATGGGTAAAGTTCCAGTCTTTGGTTATGTTGCTAAGCGCTTCAGCGCTTTTTATAACCCATTTAAAGATTTGTCTGACTCAGGACACCAATTGGCGCATTCATACTATGCGATGAGTAATGGTGGCTGGTTTGGACGTGGTCTTGGAAATTCCATTGAAAAAGGTGGCTATCTTCCAGAAGCAACTACAGACTTTGTTTTCCCAGTTGTGATGGAAGAACTTGGTATGATTGGAGCAAGCCTCATCCTAGCTCTGCTATTTTTCCTAATTTTGCGAATCATGCACGTCGGAATCAAGGCTAAGAATCCATTTAACTCAATGATTGCTCTTGGGACTGGAGGAATGATTCTAATGCAAACCTTCGTTAATATTGGTGGTATTTCAGGATTGATTCCATCTACAGGGGTTACTTTCCCGTTCCTATCACAGGGAGGAAATAGTGTATTAGTCTTGTCAGTAGCAATTGGTTTTGTTTTGAATATCGATGCTAATGAAAAACGTGAAGAAATTTACCGCGAAGCAGAAGCAGAATTACAAGCCAAGCAACGACTTATCCAAATTCAAGAAGAAGATAACGTTATTGATTTAGATAGTTTTTATTAATAATAGAAATCTCCTAAGAAATTAGGAGATTTTTTTGTAACCAAACCATTTTTTTAACGTTATAATAGTGAAAAGAAAAAATTTAGCTAGGTATTTTGATTTTCAAGCGTTATATCAAAAATGAGATTCGAAGGGAAAGGAAGGTGAATAGGATTAAACTGGATGGTTATGAAGTTGAATTATTAAAATTTGCACAAGAAATTGCGTATTATTTACAAAAATCTGGTGCCAGTGCTGAAAGTGCACACGATATTACTCAAGATGTTCTTGTAAAGATGCTAGAAAATGAGGGCATGGATGTACCGTGTAGCGGTTAGGCTTTATATTGATCGCTATCGACGTGATAAAAAGTATTGGGAAATCCTGCAGAAAGAATTTTTTAGAGAAGAGAATCTTATTGTATTTGATTCACCGGATTATGAGCCACTCTATCAAGCTATTTTATTACTAGAAGAAAAGTATCGCATAACAATTAATTTATTTTATTTTCAGAACTTTTCTGTAAAAGACATTAGTCAGGTGGTAGGAGTTTCTATTAGTAAAGTGAAAATTGATTTGATGAGAGGTCGTCAAAAATTGAAGAAAATATTGGAAAAAGAGGGATACACTTATGAAGAATTTAAGTGATTTTGAAAAAATTGCTCGAAAAAGTAAACGTCGAAATAGAATAAAAACAATTTTTATTAGTTCTATAGTAGCCTTATTAAGTTTAGGATTAATTATGAAAATTATGACAGAGGTGACTAGCCATAATGGTAATAAGGTAAAAGAGCACTATTTATTGATGTCAGAAATTGCTTATCCAAATATTTCTTATACTAATTGGTATTTTACACCGACATCAAATTATTCTGGACAGTTTCATTCAGACCGTTTTAAAACTATTGATGGCATTGAGGTACCATATGAAAGCATGAATGCAAATTACTCATTGCGTATCGCTGATTTAGAGGATAGTGCTGTTTGGCAGACTGGTAATAAAACTGCTTCTTATACCCATATTAATCATTACAAAACCCCAATGTTTTTCAATGTTAATCATGAGTATAGTAATGAAGATACATTTCAAGTAACTAAAGATATTAGTATAATTAAAGAAATGAACAAGCAAGCTGTTGAGGTAGCAGTTACTTTTGATAGAGGTTATACTTATCAAGAAATTCAAAAGAAGATTCCAGATAACTTATTGATTAATTGGTATTGGATTGGAAGTAGTGGTAAAGGGGATACTGCGACTCTAACACCTGATACACAATATGGTTTAAAAAGTTATGAAGATGGAAAATTGACTGAAAAAGATTTTTTACAATTTAGTTCAAATTTAAAAACTGCTCTTAATAAAGGTTATATAAATGACAAGGGAGAAACAACATATCAAAATGGTGAGACAGTAAAAATAGATTCAAAAGAAGAAGTCGAAGATTATTTAAGTAACAACAAGGATTTTAGTAGTGCAAAATTTTCTGGTGTTATTATAACAGGGCGTGCTGAAAGCTTTGCACAACTTGAAAATAAAGATTGGATTTACGCTTCGAATATTGGTCAAAGTGTCATGATTCAGCCATATCACACCCTTACGAAATGAAGAAATCTTAAATTAAGCAGTAAAATACTTGCAATTCTTGCATAATTTGTTAAAATAGTAAGGTAAAGTTAGACTGTATTGCCTACTGTCTATCTATAAAATATATTTTATTGGAGGCTTTTACCCAAATGGCAAAAGAAAAATACGATCGTAGTAAACCACACGTTAACATTGGTACAATTGGACACGTTGACCACGGTAAAACTACTTTGACAGCTGCAATTACAACAGTTCTTGCTCGTCGTCTTCCAAGCGCAGTTAACACACCAAAAGACTACGCTTCTATCGATGCTGCTCCTGAAGAACGCGAACGCGGTATCACAATCAACACTTCACACGTTGAATACGAAACTGCTAAACGCCACTACGCTCACATCGACGCTCCAGGACACGCGGACTACGTTAAAAACATGATCACTGGTGCTGCCCAGATGGATGGTGCTATCCTTGTAGTAGCTTCAACAGATGGTCCAATGCCACAAACTCGTGAACACATCCTTCTTTCACGTCAAGTTGGTGTTAAACACCTTATCGTCTTCATGAACAAAGTTGACCTTGTTGATGACGAAGAATTGCTTGAATTGGTTGAAATGGAAATCCGTGACCTTCTTTCAGAATACGATTTCCCAGGTGATGAACTTCCAGTTATCCAAGGTTCAGCACTTAAAGCTCTTGAAGGTGACACTCACTACGAAGACATCATCATGGAATTGATGGACACTGTAGATGAATACATTCCAGAACCAGAACGTGATACTGACAAACCATTGCTTCTTCCAGTCGAAGACGTATTCTCAATCACTGGTCGTGGTACTGTAGCATCAGGACGTATCGAACGTGGTACTGTTAAAGTCAACGACGAAGTTGAAATCGTTGGTATCCGTGACGACATCCAAAAAGCTGTTGTTACTGGTGTTGAAATGTTCCGTAAACAACTTGATGAAGGTCTTGCAGGGGATAACGTTGGTGTTCTTCTTCGTGGTATCCAACGTGATGAAATCGAACGTGGTCAAGTTCTTGCTAAACCAGGTTCAATCCACCCACACACTAAATTCAAAGGTGAAGTTTACATCCTTACTAAAGAAGAAGGTGGACGTCACACTCCATTCTTCAACAACTACCGTCCACAATTCTACTTCCGTACAACTGACGTTACTGGTTCAATCGAACTTCCAGCAGGTACTGAAATGGTAATGCCTGGTGATAACGTTACTATCGACGTTGAATTGATTCACCCAATCGCCGTTGAACAAGGTACTACATTCTCAATCCGTGAAGGTGGACGTACTGTTGGTTCAGGTATCGTTTCAGAAATCGAAGCTTAATTTTAGTTAATTAATTAAGTTCCCAGATAACAATTATTAGTCAGATAGTAATTGTGGAAAGAGTCCCGAAAGGGGCTCTTTTTTTGCAATTTCTTTCATGATTATGTGTAAAAATCCCCTCGAACCTTTAAAAGATGCTGAAAATATGATAAAATAAGGGGGTAAATAAAAATAGAAGAGGTATGTGAAATGTCACGTAAACCATTTATCGCTGGTAACTGGAAAATGAACAAAAATCCAGAAGAAGCTAAAGCATTCGTTGAAGCAGTAGCTTCTAAATTGCCTTCATCAGAACTTGTTGAAGCTGGTATTGCAGCTCCTGCACTTGTCCTTTCAACAGTTCTTGCTGCAGCTAAAGGTTCAAACCTTAAAGTTGCTGCTGAAAACTGCTACTTTGAAAACGCTGGTGCTTTCACTGGTGAAAACAGCCCTAAAGTATTGTCTGAAATGGGAACTGACTACGTTGTAATCGGTCACTCAGAACGTCGTGAATACTTCCACGAAACTGACGAAGATATCAACAAAAAAGCAAAAGCTATCTTTGCTAACGGTATGCTTCCAATCATCTGCTGTGGTGAAACTCTTGAAACTTATGAAGCTGGTAAAGCTGCTGAATTCGTAGGTGGACAAGTTTCTGCTGCACTTGCTGGATTGTCAGAAGAACAAGTTTCTTCACTTGTTATCGCATACGAACCAATCTGGGCTATCGGTACTGGTAAATCAGCTAGCCAAGACGACGCACAAAAAATGTGTAAAGTAGTTCGTGACACAGTTGCAGCTGACTTCGGTCAAGCAGTAGCTGACAAAGTTCGCGTTCAATACGGTGGTTCAGTTAAACCTGAAAACGTTGCAGCTTACATGGCTTGCCCAGACGTTGATGGTGCTCTTGTTGGTGGTGCATCACTTCAACCAGAAAGCTTCCTTGCTCTTCTTGATTTCGTAAAATAATCAAGAATCATTGAAGCCATATTAAAAACTACTTGTCTTAGGACAGGTAGTTTTTTTGTACTAAAAAAGACTTGGATTTTATTTCCAAGCCTTTCATTTAATAACGTCTAAGAATTTTTTTGAGATTATGAATAAGTTTGTATTTGAGTGGATGAGGGTAATAGCGGAAAGTCCCCATTTTGCGGGTAATGTAGCCGTTATAGTTCTGTTTAAAGCGTAGAACGCCGTCAGATCCATCAAATTCTCCTGTGATACCTAGAAGATTGTAGGTTGTAATATCGCGCTTAATCGCCTCTAGCATGACGTGCTCTTGAAGAAGAGCAGGAGCATAGAATTTGTTAAACTCAGTATAAGAACCTGAGAATAGGTAGACAGCTTCTTGTTTAGTGTAAACAAATAAACTACCTGCTAAAATGACATTTTCTGAACCGTATTTTTTGATGAATGCTTTAGCTTCTTCAATACGAGTATCGAAGGTTGCTGATTGGCTTGATAACTCACGCAATTGATTTTGTTTCTTCTCTGAAGCGTTATTATTTTCAATAGCAGCTTTGAGCTTATCAATTTTTTGATTGAGTTTTGCTTGATCAGCTTCGAGGTGTTTTAGGTAATCTTGGAAGTTCAGACTTGCAACCATAAACTCACAAGAGTCACCAAAACTATCGTAGAAATCTTGATAGTATTCTAAAGATTTATCGACATAATCTCTTCTGTTAGAAGTAGCTGATGTGATTTCTTTAAATAATGGTAATTCACTACGGTCAAGTTTTCGAAGAGTGATTCCAAAGGTTTTTGCTTTTTTAACTAGAGGACGACCTTTTTTGCTAAATGATTTTAGGAGTGATTTTTCATCCAAATCCGTCAAATCTTTAACATAATGCCAATCAGGTTCACCTCCTGGGTAGCCAGTAAGGAGCCCATCGTGTTGGTAACCAAGCGATACAAAATCTTCAATAAGATTTTTCTTCTCTTCATCAGTTGGTTCGCCATTGGTATCAAAATGCTGATAAGTATCAAAAGGTTTTACTAAAAGTTCGATAGCACCATTTGCTTTTGCGTAGGCTTGAAGTTCTTTGTAAAAACTTTTTAAATAACTTTGGTTGCGAGAAGCAGGCCCAGAGTTGATTTCCATGTGAAGTCCACCAGCCATTGGAATACTGAAAAGGACACCAGCGACTTGTAATTCTCCATCTTCTTTAAGGCCAAGATATGTGACTTGATAGCCACGTTTTTCAAGCAATTCTGCCATTTCGACAGACTGCATAAATGACTTGTAGTCAACCGTATCACAAAAAGTTCCAAAAACTTTTTTATCAATAATCTCAAGAGACATTAATGGTTGTTTCTCCTTTGTTTGCGGACGTTGTAAGCCCAGTTTGATAGTTTATAAAGTAAACCATTCACTGGGATGTTAAATTCACCGATGAATTCTTCAATAGTTGGATTGAAGTTTGATTTGAATTTTGTCAAACCATCATCAAGTGTTCCTTCAACACCACCCATGTTTGCCCAGATGATTCCGTCAGCATATGCGTCTTCGAATACTTTTGGATAAAGTGAGTATTGAGGGTAGAATTTTTTGAACTCGTCGTTCATACCAGCGTAAAGCATTTCCATAACGTTACCGAATGATACTGACAGGATACCAGCGATGATAAGTTCATCTGGGTATTTTTCAACGAATTCTTCAAATTCTTTGATGTATTTAGTAACAGAATTTTTTTGTTGAGTGAGTTTTGTCAAACGTTTCTTTTGGTGTTCAGCTGTTTCAGACAAATCTTTTTCGATTTGAGCGAGCTGTTCCTTGTATTCAGCCAAACGTTTTGGCAAGTTCACTTTTGCCAGGTGAAGGTAAGCATCGTCACCGTAGATTTCCATCATTTTGCGGAAGTAGTCTTCGTTACGAAGAGCAACACCTTTACGAGTTTCTGTAAGAGCTACGACATCTGCGAATGCTTTGACATCATCGATAGTACCACGAGTTGTGATGACACCACGGTGAACAGCATCTTTCATCAAACGTTTAGTGTGTTTAGGGAAAGTTGATGTCATGTCTTCTTGTGTGTAGACATTAGCTTGGAAACGTGGTTGGATGCTTTCAGCAATTGTAGTTGTACGTCCAGTCCATTCGCAACCTGCAGCTTTCAAATTGTCGATGGCAAGAAGTGTGTCTTTGTTTTCGTCAACTTCCTCACCGATTTTGTATTGTTTAAGTAGCAAAGCTGGGTCCATTTTGATGAAAAGGGCGCGTTTTGTTTTACCGTATTTTTTAAGTGAGCTAATCACAAAAGCAACGAGTTCTTTGTCGCTGTAGTCCATGATTGGTCCACGTGGAATGTAAAGCATTGTGAAACCAAGTGGCAAAGCTTTGATAAGGATAGATGCTGACGCAACTAGTTGGTCATCTTTGTAGAAACCGATGCGCTCATTATCCCAATTATCTTTGACCTTTTCCCAATTTGATGATTGTAAAAGGTTTGTTTGGTTACTTGCTTTTGCAAAATTATCGTGTTCTTCAGCTGAGATACCGATTTTATAGCTATACATTATTTTAAGACCCACTCTCTAAGGGCGTGTGCTACGCCGCTTTCTTCGTTTGATTTTGTAATATATTTAGCAATTTCTTTAAGTTCAGGTGTACCATTTTCCATAACTACTGGGTTACCAACAGCTTCAAGCATGGCACGGTCGTTTTCAGCATCACCAATTGCCATTGTTTGGTCTGGTGTAAGTCCCATTTTTTCAGCTAGGTGCTTGATGGCATTCCCTTTACTTGCTTTTTTATTCATGAATTCTAGGTAAAATGGTGTTGATTTAACAATCGTGTATCGATCAAAGAATTCTTGTGGAATTTTCTCGATAGCAGCATCTAGAATTTCAGGTTCATCAATGAACATCATTTTAATGATTTCTTTATCGCCCATTTCTTCAGGTGTGCGGTAAAAAATTGGCATGTTAACCAAGCTTGATTCATGAACAGTGTATTTCCCGATGTTACGATTAGCTGTGTAGATGCCTTTTTTCGTGATGGCATGCATGTGAACATCTAATTTACGGCTAAGGAATTCAATATCAAGATAGTCTTCGTAAGTCATGGTTTCCGTGATGATGTTTTCACCGGTTGACGTATCTTGGACTAGTCCACCATTGAAGGTAATAACATAATCGCCTTCTTCTCTTAGATTTAATTCGTTAAGAAGTGGCTGAACACCTGGGATAGGACGTCCAGTTGCGATAATGACCTTAACACCTTGTTTTTTAGCTTCTTGAACAGCCTCGAAAACTTCAGGCGTGACTTTACGGTCGTTGGTTAAGAGTGTGCCGTCGATATCGACAGCGACTAATTTAATAGACATAAGGTTAATTTACCCCTCCTAAAGAATCTCTACCTATATATCTTACTAAAAAGTGGCTTATTTGTCATGGGGAACACAAGGAATTCTAAGAGGTACCGTTTTCATTTTAAAAAAAGAAAAGAAGCTAGGTGAAACCTAGACAATTTGTCATCAGTTTCATCTCTAACTTCTTAATTGGGTGAGACAAAATGATCATTTGAGATATAGCTCATAAATTCTTTTTTGGTATGAGCAAATAAGTCATCATCGCTGAGCATTTCTTTTGGAAAGTAGAAGCGTCTATCGCCATAAATTGTTCCTGTCAAAGTCTTTACAATCGGTGAGATGGTTGAGAGCTCAACAACTGAGCCATCTTTTTGAATCATATTAATCTCAGTACGTGGCTCTTTCTTTTCAGGGCGGTAAATGTCATAGGGAAGGTCAAAGTTAACATGAATACCAGTGTAATAGTCTGGGTCAAAACCAACAGATTTTACCAATTCAACTAAATGACTGAGGTCCTTACGAGATTCTTCTTCGAAAGTTACGGATTTGAAAACCTTACGGTTAACAAAACGGCTGGCTAAATCTGCTAGAATGTCATCTTCAGCAGCCATCCAAGCTTGAAAATAAGTGTTCATCACACCATCATCCAGCGATAAATAATCGGCTAGACTAGCTTGATTAGCTAAAAATGGGATGAGATTTGGTGACGTTTTTTCAAAGAAGTGGCTATCAATGTGATAAAGGTATTTAGCACGTTTTAAGAGATTTTGCAGCAAGACTTCCATAGCTCGGCTAGCGGGGTGGAAATAGACTTGCATGTACATTTGAAATCGACTGACAATGTAGTCTTCGACAGCGTGCATGCCGTTATATTCAAAGACAATGCCGTCAGCTGTTGGACGAATAACACGCAAGATGCGTGTCAAATCAAATTGACCATATCTTGCTCCACTGTAGTAGGAGTCGCGCAAAAGGTAATCCATTCGGTCGCAGTCAATCTGGCTAGAGATGAGTTGCACCACTTGCTTGTTGTGGTAAGTGTGGTTGATGACACTTGCCACTTTTTCAGGAAAATCTGGGGATACTCGGCGTAAAATCGCATTAACTTCCGTGTCAGGACTAGTGATAATTTCTTGAGTAATAGCTTCGTGGTCAGTATCGAAAAGTTTTTCAAAAGTGTGTGAATAAGCACCATGCCCCACATCGTGTAAGAGGGCTGCTACCATGGTTAAAAGATTTTCATTAGAATCCCAAATCTCTGGAAATTTAGCATCAAAAATCTCAGTTACTCGTCTAGCAATTTCATAAACACCAAGGCAGTGTGAAAAACGACTGTGCTCAGCGCCATGAAAGGTGAAGACAGTTGTCGAGACTTGTTTGACACGACGTAGACGCTGAAATTCTTTACTATTGATAAGGTCATAAATGACCGGATGATTGACGGTTATATAATTGTGAACAGGGTCACGAAATACTTTTTCATTCATAGTTTCATTATAACAAAAAAGCTAAAAATGCTAAGGGTTTAACTATTGAAATAATCTTGTTTACGAAAGTTAAAAAATTGCTTATAATGGAGTCTATGACAAATGAACTTATCTTACGTTTAATCCAGATTTTTTTGGTTTTCTTAATTATTTGGATTTTTGGAAATGTCATCTTGCATGCCAAGAAAAATAAAATTAATTTAAAGGAAAGATTCTGGACAGGTCTATGGATAGGCTATCTGACAGACTTACTAGATACTTTAGGAATTGGAACGTTTGCGACTAGTACGGCGCTTTTTAAGGCAACAAAATTAGTCAAGGATGATAAACAGATTCCTGCGACCTTATCAACTGCTCACGTCATTCCAGTCTTGATTGAGGCACTTTGCTTTATCACGATTGTGAAAGTGGAATTGCCAACCTTGTTAGCGATGGCAACGGCTTCTTTTGTGGGAGCTCTTGTCGGGACACGTCTTACGAAAAATTGGGACACACGTCATGTGCAAAGAGCTTTAGGAACGCTGTTGATTATTGCTGCGCTTATCATGGTTTATCGCATGATTGCAAATCCTGGTGCAGGAATGGGTGACGGTGTTCACGGTCTTCACGGCATTTGGCTTTTGGTTGGTATAGTGTTCAATTTTACGATTGGTATTTTGATGACCATGGGATTAGGAAACTATGCTCCAGAATTGATTTTCTTTTCAATGCTTGGGATCAATCCGTCGATTGCACTTCCAGTGATGATGCTTGACGCAGCAGTTATCATGTCAGCAAGTACGACAGAATTTATTAAATCTGGTCGTGTGAATTGGCCGGGGGTTCTAGGTATCATTATCGGTGGTTCTTTTGGTGTTTTGACAGCAGCATTTTTCCTCAGTCAGCTGGATATCAATAAGTTTAAAATACTGATTGTTTTCATCGCTATTTTTACTGGAACAAGTTTGCTTCGTTCATCAGCGATTAAGCGTTAAACCAGCGTTATTATTAGCTTTACGAAGAAAGAATTGGTATAATTTTAGAGAAAGGAAGAAGCTTACTTAGATGAAACTTCATATTAAGAATAAAATTGATTTAGATGGACAAGTTGAGTTAGTTGAGCAATCATACCCTGTCAAATTAACTGAAAAAAATGGTCATATCTACCTTACCTACACCAATGAAGAAAAAGAAACGGTTATGCTTAAGTGTAATGACCAAGAGTTGATTATGACACGTTTTTCAACGCCAAAATCAATCATGCGATTTCATCGCGAACTGCCAGCTTTAGTTGCTATTCCAACTCCTGTTGGATTACAACATTTGCAAACACAAACCAGTATTTATGAGTTGGATACCAAAGAGCAAAATCTTAAAATCCACTATCAACTAAAACAAGTTGAAGGAGATAATGTTTTTGCGAACTATCAGCTAGAAATCAAGTGGTTGTAAGCCTAACCAAAGCTTGATATATCAAGCTTTGGCTACTTGTAAGATTAGTTGACAAATGGTTTTAAAATTGATATGATTACTCTGTATTCAAGGGAGTAGCAGACGGGTAAAGCCCGTGACATGGTCGTCATTACGAAAGAAATTTCCGGCCCTGTCTTAAACAGCGAGACTTGTTTTAAAAAAACAGGTCTCTTTTTCTATAGAGGAGACCATAGGAGGAAGTTATTTTGTCTAAAGAACAAAGTAAAGCTCTGTTTTATACACAGAGCAAAGATGAAACATTGGAAACTCTGAAGTCATCACGTGATGGTTTGTCTACAGCCGAAGCTCAAAAACGCTTGGACGAATTTGGTCACAATGAACTTGATGAAGGTGAAAAACGTGGTTTGTTTGCGAAATTCATCGATCAGTTCAAAGATTTGATGATTATCATTTTGTTGGTCGCTGCGGCTCTTTCTGTTATTACAGAAGGAATGCACGGATTGACAGATGCTTTAATTATTCTTGCTGTTGTCATCTTGAACGCAGCCTTTGGTGTTTACCAAGAAGGTCAAGCAGAAGCAGCGATTGAAGCACTAAAAGACATGTCTAGTCAGATTGCGCGTGTTCGTCGTGATGGTCATGTGGTGGAAATTGATTCACGCGAATTAGTGCCTGGTGATATTGTCATGCTTGAAGCAGGGGATGTTGTTCCAGCAGATATGCGTCTTTTAGAAGCTGCATCATTGAAAATTGAAGAAGCAGCTTTGACCGGTGAATCTGTTCCAGTTGAGAAAGATTTGTCTGTTGAGGTTCCAGCTGATGTAGGTATCGGTGACCGTGTGAATATGGCTTACCAAAACTCAAATGTTACCTACGGACGTGGTGTTGGTGTGGTTGTTAACACTGGTATGTTTACCGAAGTTGGTAAAATTGCTGATATGCTTGCAAATGCCGATGAAACAGACACACCACTTAAACAAAGCCTTAACCAATTGTCTAAAGTATTGACTTACTTGATTGTAGGGATTGCTGCTGTTACTTTCCTTATCGGTGTCTTTGTTCGTGGTGAAGCTCCGCTTAACGGATTAATGGTTGCCGTTGCACTTGCTGTTGCTGCTATTCCAGAAGGTTTGCCTGCCATCGTAACAATCGTCTTGTCAATGGGGACAACAACCTTAGCCAAACGTAATTCTATCGTTCGTAAATTGCCAGCTGTTGAAACACTTGGTTCTACAGAAATCATTGCCTCAGATAAAACAGGGACATTGACAATGAACCAAATGACAGTTGAAAAAGTGTACACAAATGGTCAATTGCAAAATGCTACTAGCGAAATTGCAGCTGATAACAACACACTTCGTATCATGAACTTTGCCAATGATACAAAAATTGATCCAAATGGTAAATTAATCGGAGACCCAACTGAAACAGCACTTGTTCAATTTGGTCTTGACCACAGTTTTGATATTCGTGAAGTTCTAAAAAAAGAACCACGTGTAGCAGAATTGCCATTTGATTCTGAACGTAAATTAATGTCAACGATTCACAAAGAAGCTGATGGTAAATACCTTGTTGCTGTTAAAGGGGCGCCAGATCAATTACTTAAACGTGTGACTCGTATCGAAGAAAATGGTCAAGTTCGTGATATTACAGCAGATGAGAAGAAAGCTATTTTGCAAGTCAATAAAGATCTTGCTAAACAAGCTCTTCGTGTTTTGATGATGGCTTATAAATATGTTTCTGAAGTGCCAACACTTGAATCAGATATTGTTGAGTCTGATTTGATTTTCTCAGGTCTTGTCGGAATGATTGACCCAGAACGTCCAGAAGCAGCGAAAGCTGTTGCTGTTGCTAAGGAAGCTGGTATTCGTCCAATTATGATTACTGGTGACCACCAAGATACAGCAGAAGCTATTGCTAAACGTCTTGGTATTATCGAAGAAGATGGTCAAGATCATGTTTTCACAGGTGCTGAACTTAATGAATTGTCAGACGAAGAATTCCAAAAAGTCTTCAAACAATATTCAGTTTATGCACGTGTGTCTCCTGAACACAAAGTTCGTATCGTTAAAGCATGGCAAAATGAAGGTAAAGTTGTTGCCATGACTGGTGATGGTGTTAATGATGCGCCATCACTTAAAACAGCTGATATCGGTATAGGTATGGGGATTACTGGTACAGAAGTTTCTAAAGGGGCTTCTGATATGGTCCTTGCTGATGATAACTTTGCAACGATTATCGTTGCCGTTGAAGAAGGACGTAAAGTCTTCTCTAATATTCAAAAATCAATTCAATACCTTCTTTCAGCTAACATGGCTGAAGTCTTCACAATCTTCTTTGCAACACTATTTGGTTGGGACGTTCTTCAACCTGTTCACCTTCTATGGATTAACTTGGTAACAGATACGCTACCAGCGATTGCGCTTGGTGTTGAACCAGCTGAACCAGATGTGATGACTCACAAACCTCGTGGACGTAAATCAAACTTCTTTGATGGTGGGGTTATGGGAGCGATTATCTATCAAGGTATTTTCCAAACTTTACTTGTTTTAGGTGTTTACGGATGGGCATTGATGTTCCCAGAACATGCTTCAAATCGTATGATGCACGAAGATGCTTTGACAATGGCATTTGCTACCCTTGGTTTGATTCAATTGCTTCATGCCTTTAACGTTAAATCTGTTTACCAATCAATCTTTACAGTTGGAGCTTTCAGAAATAGAACCTTTAACTGGGCAATTCCAGTAGCCTTCCTACTATTGATGGTAACTATTGCAGTACCTGGATTTAACCAATTATTCCACGTTTCACACTTGAGTGTGACACAATGGTTAGCAGTCATCATCGGAAGCTTGCTCATGGTTGTTTTGACAGAAATTGTCAAAGCTATCCAACGTGCCCTTGGTCAAGATGAAAAAGCTATTTAAAATATGCTAACTATTAGCTAGGACAAATTGTCCTAGCTTTTTTGCTTTCTGAAAATCTTTGAAAAAATTTATGGTAGAATATTCTGGGGAGGCTGTCATGATTAAAGCAATTATATTTGACATGGATGGTGTTTTATTTAACACTGAGAGTTTTTATTTTAAACGACGTGAAGCATTTTTAGCGAGCAAAGGGATTTCTATCAAGCATTTACCACCTAAATTTTTCGTCGGTGGTCGTATCGATCAATTTTGGGAAAAAATTTTAGGTGACAAGATTTCTGATTATGATACCAAAGCTTTGGAGGCTGAATATACTGCTTATAAAAACGTTCATCGACCAGATTACAAGAGCTTGGTTTTCTCTGATGCTAAGACAGTTTTAGCAGAGCTGAAAGCTAAAGGATTTGTTTTAGCATTGGCTTCAAACACTGTGCGAAAAGATGTTGAACGAGCTTTGACGAAATGTGGTTTGATTGAATATTTTACCTACATTTTGACAGGTGATGATTTTAAAGAAGGTAAACCAAATCCTGCAATTTACAATGCTGCTTGTGCTAAATTAGGATTCGATAAAGGTAATATTGTTATTATTGAAGATAGTCAAAAAGGAATTCAAGCTGGAGTAGCTGCAGGTGTGCGAGTGATTGCCATTCGTGATAAAGTATTTGGCATTGATCAATCACAAGCTAGCCTTTTAGTTGATAGTTTAACCGAAGCTGTGCAAGTAATTGAAAAAGAAGTTTAAAGGCATTGTCATATTGAAAAGTAATTGTTTTAGGAGTAGTAGTCTAAGCTAGGTAAAGAAAATGGCTGCTAATGGTAGCCAATAGCAATTTTACAGCCTTTATGATAAAATAAAAAGGCAGTAAGGAAATCTATAAAAGCGTCAAAAAGTAAAGATAAACTGATTATAGATTTGATTAATTAAGTCTAAAAAGCAGAGTGAAAATTCCTATTTTCATCTTGCTTTCTTAACGGACTTAATATCTTATGTTAACTGAATACGTTCTACGAGTTGTGCAAAAAAGATAATTTTTCCTAGAGCTTAAGAGCTCTTCATCAAAATTCCTATTTTTGTTATACTCGTTTAACGAACTTAATATCTTAATAAAGGAGTTATCTCATGGAAGTGGCTGAAATCCGCCAAAAAATAGTAGAAAATCAAGAGAAGTTGACTAGCTTCAGGAGGTCTCTTTGACTTAGATCGTTTGGAAGAAGACATTGCGCTTCTTGAAAATAAAATGACTGAGCAAGATTTTTGGAATGACAACATTGCAGCGCAGAAAACATCTCAAGAATTGAACGGTTTGAAACAAACCTATGAAACATTTAACGAGATGCAAGAATTGTCTGATGAGACAGAACTATATTTGGAAATGTTAGATGAAGATGATTCTATTCAAGCTGAGTTAGAAGAAACTCTTGAAAAACTTGATAAAATCATGACAAGTTATGAAATGACACTTCTTCTATCAGAACCTTATGACCGTAACAATGCTATCTTGGAAATTCACCCAGGATCAGGTGGTACGGAAGCTCAAGACTGGGCTGATATGCTTTTCCGTATGTACACACGTTATGGAAATGCCAAAGGTTTTAAAGTTGAAACCCTTGACTATCAAGCTGGTGATGAAGCTGGTATCAAATCAGTAACCCTTTCTTTTGAAGGACCAAATGCATATGGTCTTTTGAAATCAGAAATGGGTGTTCACCGTTTGGTTCGTATCTCACCATTTGATTCAGCTAAACGTCGTCACACATCATTCTCTTCTGTCGAAGTAATGCCAGAATTGGATGATACGATTGAAGTTGAAATTCGTGATGATGATATCAAGATGGATACTTTCCGTTCAGGTGGTGCTGGTGGACAAAACGTCAATAAGGTTTCTACTGGTGTTCGTTTGACCCACATTCCAACAGGAATCGTTGTTGCGTCAACTGTTGACCGTACACAATACGGTAACCGTGACCGCGCTATGAAAATGTTGCAAGCAAAACTTTATCAATTAGAACAAGAGAAAAAAGCGCAAGAAGTGGATGCTCTTAAAGGTGATAAAAAAGAAATCACTTGGGGAAGCCAAATCCGCTCATACGTCTTCACTCCATATACAATGGTTAAAGACCACCGTACAGGATATGAAGTTGCTCAAGTTGATAAAGTCATGGATGGTGACATTGACGGCTTCATCGATGCTTTCTTGAAATGGCGTATTGATTAACTCGAAAGTAAAATTTTAGGATAACAAAATCGTAAAGGAAATTACAAATGGCATTAATTGAAATGAAAGGCGTAACGAAAAAGTATCGCCGCTCAACAACTGCTTTGAGAGATATTAACGTATCTGTCGACCCAGGTGAATTTGTTTATATTGTTGGTCCTTCTGGTGCTGGTAAATCTAGCTTTATTAAGTTGCTTTACCGTGAAGAAAAAGTTTCTGCTGGATCACTTAAAGTCGGTGAATTCGACCTTACAAAACTTAAAAAACGTCAAATCCCAATTTTACGTCGTAGCATCGGTGTAGTCTTCCAAGATTATAAACTACTTCCTAAAAAGACAGTTTTTGAAAATGTTGCGTATGCAATGCAAGTTATTGGTGAAAAACCACGTGAAATCAAAAAACGTGTTCCAGAAGTACTTGAATTGGTTGGGTTAAAACACAAAATGCGTTCATTCCCAGGTCAATTATCTGGTGGTGAACAACAACGTGTTGCGATTGCGCGTGCAATTGTTAACAATCCAAAAGTTTTGATTGCTGATGAACCGACTGGTAACCTTGACCCAGAAATTTCATGGGAAATCATGCAATTGTTAGAACGTATTAACCTTCAAGGAACAACAGTTCTAATGGCAACTCACAACAAACAAATCGTTGATAACCTTCGTCACCGCGTTATTGCTATCGAAGAAGGAAAAATTGTACGTGATGAAGAGGAAGGAGAATACGGATATAATGATTAGAAATTTTTTCCGCCATTTGTGGGAATCCATTAAAAGTTTGAAACGTAATATCTGGATGACCATTGCTTCAGTCAGCTCAGTTGCAATTACCCTAACTTTGGTTGGTATCTTCGCTGCTGTTTTGATGAACGTTGAAAAAGTCGCTCAAGGTATTGAAAATAACATCCAAATTAACGTTTACTTGGATGTGAACTCAGCAGATAACTCTGAGACAAAGACAAACGAAGTTGGTGAAACTGTCCAAAACGATTCATTCCACCAAGTTTATGACCACATTAATGCTATTTCTGGTGTAAAATCTGTTACTTTCTCAAGTAAAGATGACCAATTAGCTAAACTAAAAGAAACTTACGGTGATGACTGGGCAATGTTTGATGGTGATTCAAACCCACTTCAAGATGTTTATGTCGTAGAAGCGACATCAGCATCAAAAGTTAAGAAAGTAGCTAATAAAATTTCTAAAATTGAAGGGGTTGAATCAGTTAACTATGGTGGTTCAAACTCAGATCAACTCTTCAAGATTTCTAAATTTATCCGCACATGGGGAGTTGCAGGTACTGTTCTTCTCGTTGTTGTAGCTATTTTCTTGATTTCAAATACGATTCGTATGACTATCATGTCTCGTCACCGTGATATTGAAATCATGCGTTTGGTTGGTGCGAAGAACTCTTATATCCGTGGCCCATTCTTCTTTGAAGGTGCTTGGGTTGGTTTGCTTGGGGCAATTGTTCCATCAATCATCATTTACTTTGGCTATAAAGCTGTTTACGCATCAGTAAATCCACAATTTGAAGTACAAGGATTGACTCTATATCCTGCGGATACATTCCTTCCAATGATTATTGGTGGTATGTTCGTTGTGGGTACTCTTATTGGATCACTTGGTTCAGTTATTTCAATGAGACGTTATCTTAAAATTTAACATAGAAAAACAACTTCTGATTTTCAGAAGTTGTTTTAATTTATAAAGCTTATAATAGCTGTAGCAATTTCTTTTTCTTGTTCTTTTTGAGAAATACTTGCTTTTCCGTCTTTTGCTTGATGACCATAATCTCCAAATTCGCTGTGATTACCTCCAGAGATATTGACGTATTTTGTATCTTGCGGAAGTCTCTTTTTAGCTTTGTTATACTGGTTCCATTTAAGGATTTTATCTTTGCTAGCTGTGATTGAGAGAACTTTTAGCTTGTCTTTTGATAAGTCTGTTTTCTCACTTGGATAGCTTGCAAGAAGAATTAAACCAGTAAGTCTGTTTTGGCTACATCAGCGTTTATGCAGGCAACAACGCCACCTAGTGAGTGCCCAGCGAGGTAGACATTTTTTAAGTTTTTTTCTTTGATGACGGCTAAAGCTTTTTTACTCGATAGCACAGGTAGATTTAGGGGTGTTTTCAAGATGTAAACATTATATCCTGATTCGGCTAAATCATTTGCTAAATTAGCGTAGGCTTTTTCCTCAACGAGAGCACCTTGGTAAAAGATAATAGTTGCTTTTGCGCTTTCTTTACTTTCAAAGAGTAGATAGTCCTTTGTGATTTTAGCGGATTTAGCAGCTGCCATAGAACTTTGATGCGCTTGGTAGGTTTTATAACGAATAAAACCAAGGCCTAGAACAAGCAGAGTTGTTAAACAAACTAAAAAGTAGAGTAGACATTTTTTAAGTTTTTTCATAGTGTATTAAAATACGGGTTAAAATTCTTTTCATGTGCAATAGTCGTTTCACGACCATGACCAGGGTATACGGTGAAGTGATTTGGAAGACTAAAGAGTTCAGTTTTGATACTATTTAGTAATTGTTCTGCGTTACCAGTTGGCAAATCAGTTCGTCCAATGGTTTCACGAAAGAGCGCATCACCAGTGAGAACAAGGTCATCATCAGGGAAAACTAGCGAAACACTTCCCCATGAATGTCCTGGTGTTTGACGTGCTTGAAAACGAAAACCAGCTAATACATAATCTTCTTGATATTGAAAGTGGTACTCGGCAGGTTTTAAAATCACATCATCCATGTCAGCATGACGGTCTAAGCCTGAGAAATTATCTTTGGGTGAATAAAGCCAAGACGCTTCTTTTTCAGAGATATAAACAGGAGGCTGTCCAAAAGCATCACGAATCACATCAAGCCCCATAATATGGTCATAATGAGCGTGTGTGATTAAGATAGCAGCTACGGGTTTATCAACAGCCGTAATTTTTTCTTTAATTTTATCTGTATTGCTACCAGGGTCAACAACAATGATAGCTTGGTCATTGACCAATAAGTAGGTATTTTCACGTGCAACGTGGTTTAATAATCTAAAAATCTTCATAAAAAAAGTGTATCAAAAAAGTCTTTAAAAGTCATACAATCTCTTTTGCCAAACGCAATTTTTTCGCTATCTTATTTTTGGGATTAGGTGAATGTGGGCTTTAAAAATGGTATAATTTAAATGTTATGATGCAAGTTAATTCTCAAAAATATGCTGTTGTGGATTTGGAGGCAACGGGTGCCCACGCAATGGCAGAAATTATTCAGGTTGGCATTGTCATTATTGAAAATGATCAGATTGTGAAGACCTATCAAACGGATGTTAATCCGCACGAGGCCTTAACTGACCACATTATTCATTTAACAGGGATAACAGATGAGCAATTGGCAAAAGCGCCAGATTTTTCACAAGTTGCTCAAGAAATTTATCACTTGATTTCGGACTGTGTATTTGTGGCTCACAATGTGAAATTTGATGCCAATCTTTTAGCAGAAAAATTATTCTTAGAAGGATACGAACTACGTACGCCGCTTGTCGATACGGTTGAGTTATCACAAGTTTTCTATCCGACCCTTGAAAAATATACGCTAGGTCACCTAGCAGATGTTTTACAACTTGATTTGACGGATGCGCACACGGCTATTTCCGATGCTTATGCGACTGCTCAGCTATTGTTAAAACTAAAAGAAAAAATGGAGAGTTTGCCAAAAGAATTGCTAGAACAACTCTTACCTTTTTCTGATAATCTCTTATTTGAAACGGGGATGTTGGTTGAGGAGAGCTTTAAAAAAGCGAAAGTCATGTCAAAAAAAGACTACCAAGAAGTTGGTGGCTTGATTTTACGACGTGCTAAAGCCATTGGCAGTGAACGTAAGTTGTCTGATGATTTTGAGTTAAATATGGCACTTCTAGGCTTGGATGCGCGTGAGAAGCAGAGCCGATTTGCTCAAATGGTTAAAGATGATTTTCAAAGTTCAAAAATCTCATTCTTAGAAGCTCAGGCTGGTCTCGGAAAAACTTATGGCTATCTTTTGCCACTTTTGCAGCTAGCACAAGATGAGCAAATTATTGTTTCAGTGCCAACAAAGATTTTACAAGACCAAATCATGGCTAATGAAGCTAAAAAGATTCAAGAAGTCTTTAACATTTCTTGCCAATCCATCAAAGGACCCGGCAACTATATTAAGTTGGATTCTTTTGCGGAAACCTTGCACCGAGAAGGGGACAATCGCCTAGTTAATCGTTATAAGATGCAATTGCTTGTCTGGTTAACAGAAACTTTAACGGGAGATTTGGATGAAATCAGACAGAAGCAGCGTTTTGAGGCTTATTTTGAACAGATTAAGCATGATGGTAATCTGAGTGAAAAATCCTTGTATAAGGATGTCGATTTTTGGAATCGTACTTATGAAAATGCTAAGCATAGTAAGCTTTTAATTATTAATCATGCGTATTTCTTAGAACGTGTTCAAGATGATAAGGCTTTTGCGGCTAAGAAAATTTTGATATTTGATGAAGCGCAAAAATTGATTTTGAACCTAGAACAATTTTCACGACGTCGTGTTAATGTAACGCAATTGGTTCAAAAACTTGAAAAGCATTTGGATGCTGCCCTGCCAACGCTTGAAAAACGTTTGATTGAGAGTCTTTCTTTCCAATTGAGTCATCTTGCCACACGTTTTTATCAAAATCAAGAAATTTATGTGACAACAGAAGATGCTCACCGAGTAGAACAAGCTGCTAAAGAGTTGCTTGCTCTTAATCCTGAGTGGCGTTATCTGTGCTTGGAAGATTTGTTATCCCTATTTGCACAGCCATTTACGGATTTTTGGTTTGAGACAAGTTTTGAAAATGAAAAACGTCAGACTTACTTAAATGCAAGTAGTGATGAACTCTTGAATTTCCAAGAATTCTTGCCAGAAACACGCAAGACTTACATGGTTTCTGCGACATTGCACATTAGTCCGCAGGTTAGTCTTGCAGATTTGCTTGGTTTTGAGCAGTACCATTACATGAGCATTGAGCGAGACAAGCAAACGTCGCAACGCATTTGGATTGATGAAGAGATGCCAAATGTAGCTGAGATTTCTGATGAAGCTTATGCTAAGGCTATTGCTGAGCGAATTTATCAAATTAGGCAATTGGATGAACAGATGTTGGTGCTCTTTAATTCTAAAAAAGCCATGTTTGATGTTTCAGAGTTTTTAGATGAGATGGACCTTCATCATTTGACACAAGAGAAAAACGGGACAGCTTATAATGTCAAACGTCGTTTTGAACGCGGAGAAAGTCATATTTTACTTGGGACTGGTGCTTTCTGGGAAGGCGTGGATTTTGTACAATCCGATAAAATGATTGAGGTCATTACACGTTTACCATTTGAAAATCCAAAAGATTTATTCGTTCAGAAAATCAGCAATCATTTGCTAGCGCAAGCTAAATCACCGTTCAATGATTATTCTTTACCATTGGCTATTTTAAAACTAAAACAAGCTATTGGAAGAACCATGAGACGTGAAAATCAACGTTCGGCGGTGCTTTTGCTTGACCCACGAATTTTGACAAAATCATACGGAAAAATTATCAGTGATGCTTTATCTGAAGAATTTTACATTTCTCATCAAAAATTTTCAAAGAGTCTCACTGAAATAAAGAATTTTCTGCTATAATAAAAGAGATAAACAAAAAGGGAGAAGTAAATGAAAAAATTAACACCAGTAAAACAGTATTTACTTGGTTTTAGCTTGATTTTATTAGTTCTCTTGCTTTCTGCTGCGACTGTTTTGGATTTAGCGATTCAGCCAAAACGAAGAGCAGAAAAACTGGCGACCCAAGTAGCCATTGAAAAAGCTGATTTAGTTCAAACGTCTTCTGTTGACCTTTACAATGGTTCTAAGACATACTATAGTGTTTTTGGAACGACAGCATCAGGTGATCAGAAGATTGTTGCTGTAGGTGAAGACAATGGTAAGGTATTTGTTTATTCTGTAAACGATGGGATTAGTCGTAAACAAGCTGAGCAAGTAGCTGCAGCAAATGGGGCGACTGGTATTTCAAAAGTTGTTTATGGAATTGATGGTAAGACCCCAATTTGGGAAGTCACAGCTACTGATGGTTATTATCTTGTGAATTTTGAAACAAGTGAGCTCGTGAAGAAGGAGGGCATATGACAAACTTATCAAATCGCGTGTTGAACATGGAAGAAAGTGTGACTTTAGCAGCGAGTGCGCGTGCCAAAGCCTTGAAAGCACAAGGACGTGATATTCTATCACTAACTTTAGGAGAACCTGATTTTGTAACTCCTAAGAATATCCAAGATGCAGCAATTGAAGCTATTCAAAATGGTAAAGCAAGCTTCTACACTGTCGCTTCTGGTCTTCCAGAATTGAAGGATGCAATCAACAATTACATGGAAAAATTCTACGGTTACTCAGTTAATCGTAATCAAGTGGTTGTTGCAACAGGTGCTAAATACATTCTTTATACTTTCTTTACAACTGTTCTTAATCCAGGCGATGAGGTTATTATTCCAACACCATGTTGGGTGTCTTATGTCGATCAAGTTAAAATGGTTGATGGTGTTCCTGTAACAGTTGCGACAACTGAAGCAAATGACTTCAAAGCTACTGTAGAACAACTTGAAGCTGCTCGTACAGATAAAACAAAAGTTCTTTTATTGAATTCACCATCTAATCCAACTGGTATGATTTACAGCCGTGATGAATTAGAAGCAATTGGTAATTGGGCTGTTGAACACAATATCTTAATCTTGGCAGACGATATTTATGGTCGTTTGGTATATAATGGAAATGAATTCACACCAATTTCAACAATTTCTGAAGCTATCAGAAATCAAACAGTTGTTGTAAATGGTACTTCAAAAACTTATGCTATGACTGGTTGGCGTGTTGGTTTTGCGGTTGGTAATGAAGAAATCATCTCAGGTATGGCAAAAGTTATCAGCCAAACCACTTCAAACTTAACGGCAGTGTCACAATACGCAGCAATTGAAGCATTTACAGGTTCACAAGATTCTATTGAAGTTATGCGTAAGGCTTTCGAAGAACGTCTTAATACCATTTATCCATTGCTTTGCGAAGTTCCTGGTTTTGAAGTGATTAAACCTCAAGGTGCTTTCTATCTTTTCCCTAACGTGAAAAAAGCGATGGAAATGAAAGGCTTCACTGATGTGACTGCTTTTACAACAGCTATTCTTGAAGAGGCAGAAGTAGCTCTTGTTACTGGTGCTGGTTTCGGTGCTCCTGAGAATGTTCGTTTGAGCTATGCGACTGATATGGATACTTTGAAAGAAGCTGTAAGACGTTTGAAAGCATTCATGGAAAAATAAGATGTCCAAAAAACGAAAACTTATTATTGCATTAGTTGCTTTTTCAGGAATTGTTGCAGTTGGACTTGGCATTCATTTTAAACCAACTTCCCCAGAATTAACCAAGCTGGGGGATTACTCGGTTACTTCCAAGGGCATGCGTTTTGAGATTGATCTGGCTAGCAACAGCACGACTGGTTATACTTGGACTGCCAGTGATGTGGATAAGGGAAATTGCACCTTAGATGATATTGTTTATCAAGCTTATCCTAGTAAAGACAATCGAGTCGGGTCTGGTGGCTACAGTCGTGTGACCGGAAAAGTCAAAAAAGCTGGTCAGACGCAATTTCATTTAACCTATTGCCAAGATTGGGAAGGCGGTAAAAAAGAATTGACTTACCGCGTTACTATCAGTAGTTCAAAAACTAAAATTAATAAGATTAAACTGACAAAAGTGTCAGAGTAATATTTGAAAAGAGGAATTATGTCTAAAGATTACGTATCAATTATTGATGTTAAAGATCATGTTGGCGAAGAAGTCACAATCGGGGCTTGGGTAGCTAACAAATCAGGAAAAGGAAAAATTGCTTTCTTACAACTTCGTGACGGGACAGCATTCTTCCAAGCAGTTGCTTTCAAACCAAACTTTATCGAAAAATACGGTGAAGAAGAAGGAACTGAAAAATTCAACACAATCAAACACCTTAGCCAAGAAACTTCTATCCTTATCACTGGTATCGTAAAAGAAGATTCACGTTCAAAATTTGGTTACGAACTTGATGTGACTGACCTTAAAATCGTTGGTCATTCAGAAGATTACCCAATCACTCCAAAAGAACACGGTACTGATTTCTTGATGGATCACCGTCACTTGTGGTTGCGTTCACGTAAACAAATGGCTATCATGCAAATCCGTAACGCTATCATCTACGCTACATATGATTTCTTTGATAAAAATGGTTTCATCAAATTTGATAGCCCAATCTTGTCAGGAAACGCTGCTGAAGATTCAACAGAATTGTTTGAAACTGACTACTTTGGTACACCTGCTTACTTGAGCCAATCAGGTCAATTGTACCTTGAAGCTGGTGCTATGGCACTTGGTCGTGTCTTTGACTTTGGTCCTGTATTCCGTGCTGAAAAATCAAAAACTCGTCGTCACTTGACTGAGTTCTGGATGATGGATGCTGAATATTCATTCTTATCACACGAAGAATCTCTTGATCTTCAAGAAGCTTATGTTAAAGCACTTATCCAAGGTGTTCTTGACCGTGCTCCTCAAGCACTTGAAATCTTGGAACGTGATGTTGATTTGCTTAAAAAATATATTGCAGAACCATTCAAACGTGTATCTTACGATGATGCTATCGATCTTCTTCAAGAACACGAAAATGATGAAGATGCTGATTACGAACACCTAGAACACGGAGACGACTTTGGTTCACCACACGAAACTTGGATTTCAAACTACTTTGGTGTACCAACATTTGTTATCAACTACCCAGCAAGCTTTAAAGCTTTCTACATGAAACCAGTTCCTGGTAACCCAGAACGCGTCTTGTGTGCTGACCTTCTTGCACCAGAAGGATACGGAGAAATCATCGGTGGTTCAGTTCGTGAAGATGACTACGATACACTTGTTGCTAAAATGGATGCTCTTGGTATGGATAAATCAGAATATGAATTCTACCTTGACCTTCGTAAATATGGTTCAGTACCACACGCTGGATTTGGTATTGGTATCGAACGTATGGTAACATTCGTAGCTGGAACTAAACACATTCGTGAAGCTATTCCATTCCCACGTATGCTACACCGTATTAAACCTTAGAAAGTTGACCGCGATGCTTTTAGAATGAAAACGAAACTTTTTCATTCTAAAAGCTAGTCAGTCCTTTAGCTAAGTTCCAATAGGGCTTAGCGTGTCAAATCAGCGGAGCGAAGTGAGGCGAGATTTGACTAAGGAGTGGTATTAAACCTTAATAAATATTATTAAAGCCTGAACTTTTGAGTTCAGGCTTTTTAAGTTTATTTAAGAAATGTTTGCTAAAATCTCTCATGAGAGGTGATTAACATGATAACTTATATCGCGAAAATTACCTTTTTTGATAAGACATTTTGTATTGCACTAGACCTAAAAAGGGTGTCGCACCCGCTTCTAGAACAGATTAAACGACAAGTAGGTTTAGTTGAGCATGATTTACAAATCTGGCAAGAAACTATTTCAGATAGCTTTAAAAGCTTAGCAAGAGATACTTTCTTTAGTAAAACATTTTTTATCAGAGCTTTGCAGGAACACTTTTCAGATTTAGGGAAGCATGAGGCAATTGCTTCGATTACTTGTCAGACCTTGACATAAGTTAAAATCCCAGCCAAATTGGTTGGGATTTTTGTTTTAGTTTTTAGCAGTCATAAGGTTTGGCGCAAAAGTTTTGAGTGATTTGATGATAGCAAGTACCAAAGCAAGGCTAATGAGACGGTCTGCATAGTCAGTAATGGCTTGAACCAAAACTAAACTTGCTGTCATGTCAATGCCTAAGCCGTGAAGAATTTGTGCCAAGATGCCAGAACCACTTGAAGTAATACCATGGAAAAGAATGACTGTGATACTTGATGAAACAACTGTTCCAGGAAGTGAGACAAGTAAGCTTTTCCAGATTAGGTCTTTTGATTTGCTTGTTTCTTTAACTAAGAAACCTGTAATAAAAGCAGCTACGATAGCTACAGGTGCAAAGTAAATAGCAAAGATATCAGTCGTCATCCAGCTGATTAATGCGCTGACAATAGCAGCACCAGCACCAAGCCATGGTCCAAAGACAACAGCGACCAACAATGTTCCAATCATATCAAGATAAATTGGCAGACGTAAGAATAAAGCGATATTTGCGCCAATATAGTTAATTGCAATGGCAATTGCCATAAAAGAAATGATACGAATTGATGAATTTTTCATAATTTAACTTTCTAACTTTAGATTTTTGAGATCATCTTGAATGATGTCTTTTTGTGCATCTAAAAGTACGGTTAGAAAATCTTCCCAGAATAGGCTTGGGTTAACCTGAGTCAAAATAGTACTGTTCTTAGGTTTGTGGTAAAAATCGTATTGATCAACGACAGTTTGCCCAATAGCGATGCCGTCAGTAACAACATCAGTGTAAGCATCGAATCCAGAACAAACGTCGCTATTAACGAAGTATGCTAAGGCTAATGGATCATTGATGACACAGCCGATAATATGTTCGTATTCCCAATGAAAATCAAAGTAAAATCGAGTAATTTTAGAAATGAATGCTGTCATTTCAGCGTTAATATGATTCATATATTCTAAATGATTAGGTGTTAAAACAATATGACGTGTAACATCAAGTCCAACCATTTCGACTTTGCGACCTAAACGTTCAAAAGTGATTTGTGCAGCATGAGGGTCGCACCAGTAGTTGTATTCAGCAACAGGTGAACAATTGCCGTGTGATTTGAAATTTCCTCCCATGCTGACAAAACGGTGACAGTTTTCGCCGAGCTTAGGATTTAGTTCAAGAGCTTTTGCGATATTGGTTAACGGACCTAGGGCAATGATAGAAGTATCTGTAGGGGTTTTAAAGTAATCGGCTAAAAATTGCTCTGCTGATTTATCTTGAATATGAGGAGTGTGTTTGAGTTGGAAATTATTTTCGCCAAGCCCGTCCATACCATGAGTATCTTGGGCAGAAACGTAATCTCGTGTTAGCGGTGTACTAGCTCCTTGGTAGACAGGAACATCTAGTCGATCAAGCAGCTCTAGGCTTGTAAAAGTATTTTTTACTCCGAGATCTGTTGGACAATTTCCAGCGACGATGGTGATTGCAACGACTTCTAAATTTGGATGTTTAAGGGCATAAAGTAGTGCAAGTGTATCGTCGATACCAGGATCACAATCGATAATAATTTTTTGCTTAGTCATCCTTTCCTCCTTTCTTAAAAATATTTATAGAAAATAAAAAATGACCTTGTTTTCTAAAAAACAAAGCCACTCAAAAAAGACGCTCAACAAAGAGCAGGTCTCAATTTGTAGATAGCTAGTTTTTTATTCTGGGAGTTTTCGAACCAGTCCAAAAGTAGTACTTTTGATTATGCACGCCTTCTATTATATAAACAATATGCTTTTTTGTAAATATTTGAAAATAAATGCATTTTTATTTATTAATATGTTTCAATTTTCAGAATATTTTGTTATAATAATCCTAATCTATTTGAGAGAAGGTGAAAATTTATGGCGAAAACAATTCACACGGACAAAGCGCCAGCAGCAATTGGTCCTTACGTTCAAGGAAAAGTTGTTGGTAACTTCCTTTTTGCTTCAGGTCAAGTTCCTTTGTCACCTGAAACTGGTGAAGTTATTGGGACAAGCATTCAAGAACAAACCAAACAAGTCCTTAAAAATATTTCTGCGATTTTAGCAGAAGCAGGTACTGATTTTGACCATGTGGTTAAAACGACATGTTTCTTAAGCGACATGGATGACTTTGTTCCATTTAATGAAGTTTATGCTACGGCTTTTAAAGCTGATTTCCCAGCGCGCTCTGCTGTTGAAGTTGCTCGTTTGCCAAAAGACGTCAAGGTAGAAATTGAAGTCATCGCTTATCTCGACTAGATGTTCTCTTAATATTATTTGACACGAAAAAAGTTCGCTACTCTCTCGGCGAACTTTTTTCTATTGCGTTAGATTGATTAATTTGTTTTTTGCATTTTTTTAGCGGTTGTCATCATCAAGCGGATACGGTTCAATTGGTTAACTTCTGATGAACCTGGGTCGTAATCGATTGGTGAGATATTGGCACCTTTGAATTGTCGGCGGAGTTCTTTTAGCATTCCTTTTCCGACGATGTGGTTTGGAAGACAACCAAATGGTTGAAGACAAACGATATTTTTAACACCGTTATTTAGTAATTCAATCATTTCACCAGTCAAGAACCAGCCTTCACCAGTGTGATTACCGATTGAAACGACTTTTGCGGCACCTTTTGCAATATCGTAGATGGATTCAATTCCTTCGAAACGCTCAGATTTTTCAAGAGCTTTATTCATTGGTTTTTCAAGAAGATTGATGGCATCGATACCAAGTTTTGCTAGGCGTTTTGATTTTTGGCTCATATTGAGCTCGTCAGCTTTCCAAATTTGGTTGAAGAGTGAGTAATTCATAAAGCCAATCAAGTCTGGCACAACGGCTTCGCCACCTTCATTTTCAATGATAGCAACAATGTCGTTATTAGCTGTAGGGGCGTATTTGACCAAGATTTCTCCAACCACACCAACACGTGGTTTTTGACCAAAGTCGATGGTTTCAAGATTATCAAAGTCTTTAATGATTCGTTTCATGTTGTGGTTGAATTCGAAGTAAGAGCCTGATTTGACATTCTTACGAGCGATTTCAAGCCATTTTTCGTATAAGGCATTGGCAGAACCTGGAACGGCTTCATAAGGACGAACGCGGTAGAGCACTCGTTCAAAAAGGTCACCGTAAAGTACGCTGATAAGCAGACGTTTGACAAATGGTAAGGTCAAATTCCAACCAGGTGTTTCTTCGGTACCTTGATTTCCCATAGAGACAGAAACCACAGGAATTTGCGGATAGCCAGCGTCTTTTAAGGCTTTTCGCAAGAGCGGAATGTAATTGGTAGCACGGCAACCTCCACCAGTTTGAGTCATCATGACGCTGGTATTATTAAGGTCGTATTTACCACTTTGAAGTGCTTCGAGCAATTGTCCGATAGTGATGATAGCAGGGTAGCAAGCATCGTTATGAACAAATTTTAGACCAACATCAACGGCTTTTCTGTCCATGGCTGGGAGAATCACAACGTTATAGCCAGCTTGTTTGAAGGCTTCTTCAATCAAACCATTTTGGTGAATTGGTGAAAGCATTGGCATGAGAAGGGTGTGTTTCTTCTTCATATCTTTTGTAAAGATAGGTTCTTTACTTTCTTCATCAGCTTGGCTAGTAAATTGTGGAGTTTGGTTGAAAATGTGACTGAGATTAGCTTTTTTAGCTTTCTTGTCACGTTCTTCAACGGCAGCTTTAAGAGAACGAAGACGAATGCGGATGGCACCAAGGTTGCTTCCTTCGTCGATTTTTAAAACAGTGTAAAGCTTGTTGTGAGCTCGCATGATTTCTTCAACTTGGTCAGTTGTGACAGCATCAAGTCCGCAACCAAAGCTGTTTAATTGGACTAATTCAAGGTTAGGATTTTTAGAAACGACTTTAGCAGCAGCATAAAGTCGTGAGTGATAAACCCATTGGTTAACCACGCGCAAACCTGAAACTTCTTCAAGTCCAGCTACCATATCTTCTGTTAAAACGTGGAAACCTTCTTGGGTGATGATGTTAGCAATCCCGTGGTTGATTTCAGGGTCAAGGTGATATGGACGACCAGAAAGCACAATCGCTTTTTCATTGTTGAGGGCTAGCTTGCTAAGGAGCTCATCGGCCTTGTCTTGCAAATCTTTCTTGAAGTCAGCTAAGACTTGGTAACCATGTTCAACGGCTTCGCGAATATCAGCTTCTGTGATGTCAGCATAATCAGCAAAGCTTTTGACAAGTGATTTGACAACAGATTCATGGTCGGCCAAGTTAACAAATGGATGGAAGTATTTGACCTCACCATTGCGGATAGGGTCCATGTTTTTTTCGATGACTTCTGGATAACTTTGGACGATTGGGCAGTTGTAGTGGTTAGGTGCTTTGCTATTTTCAATTTGTTCGTAAATGACACTAGGGTAGAAAATAGCATCTACTTTGCGGTCGATTAAACTTTGAATGTGACCGTGCACCATTTTAGCAGGGTAACAAACCGTATCACTTGGGATGGTTTCGATTCCCTTTTCAAATAAACGTTTGTCTGATTTTGGTGAGATTTGAACACGGAACTTCAAGTCAGTAAGGACCGTGTGCCAAAGTGGGTAATTTTCGTACATGTTGAGCACGCGTGGAACTCCAACGACACCGTGGACAGCGTCTCGTTTTGAGAGTGCTTTAAATTTAAAGAGTTTTTTATATTTGTAATCAACCAGATTTTCTTTTTGGTTGCTGCGGTCGAATTTGATTTTAGTTACTTTTTCAGCACCGCGTTCGCAGCGGTTACCAGTAACGAATTTTGAGCCGTCGTTGAAGATGGTAACAGTCAGTGCACAGTTGTTTTCACACATGCCGCAACGAGTGAATTCTTTTTGAGTAGTAAATTGATCGAGTTCTTCAAGCCCCATCAAACTTGACTTAGTGCGATTGGCTGTAAGTGATGTTTCAGTCATGCAATCCCTCCTTTACTGTACCGCGCTGACTTCAAGAGTAGCTTCTTGGTTGGCTAATTCATCTTCGTATTTTTCTTTAGCGATAATAGCGCAGCCATAAGCTCCCATAAGTCCAGCAATGCTTGGTCGAACGACTTCGCGTTCGCTGACGAGTTCAAAGGCACGAAGAACGGCTTCATTATAGAAAGTTCCACCTTGAACGACGATTTTCTCACCCAAATCTTCAGGACGTTTTAATTTGATAACTTTGTAAAGGGCGTTTTTGATGACAGAGTATGAAAGTCCTGCTGAAATATCAGCAACCGTAGCCCCTTCTTTTTGAACTTGTTTTACCTTAGAGTTCATAAAGACTGTGCAACGTGACCCAAGGTCGACAGGGTGTTTTGCAAGAAGAGCGACTTTGGCAAAATCTTTGACATCGTATTTAAGTGATTTGGCAAAGGTTTCAATAAATGAGCCACAACCTGAAGAGCAAGCTTCATTTAACTGGATACTCGATAAAGCGCCATCGCGAACACTCATGGCTTTCATATCTTGACCACCAATATCAAGGATAAAATCAACTCCTGGGTTGAAGTAGTTAGCTGCTTTAAAGTGAGCCACAGTTTCAACTTCACCGTAGTCAACGTGAAGAGCAGCTTTAATCAAATTTTCACCATATCCAGTCACGCAAGAACGAGCAATGAAAGCATCTTCTGGCAGTTGGTGGTAAAGTTCTTTTAGGATGGCAATGACGTTTTCAAGAGGTTGCCCTTGGTTATTGCCGTAGTGTTGGAATAAAATAGCTCCTTTAGGATCTGTGAGGACAACTTTTGAAGTGGTTGATCCTGCGTCGATACCAAGGAAAAGAGGCCCAGAAGCAGTTGCGATATCTTTGTATTCAACGCTTGCTTCATCATGACGGGCACGCCAAGCATCCAGTTCAGCTTGATCTTTGAAAAGAACATCAAGAGTATTTTTAGGAACTAGGGATTTTGAAGTATTATTTTCTAAATTATGAATGATTCCAGATAAGTTGATTTGGGTTTGGTTCTCATCAAGAGCAGCTCCCATAGCAACGAAAAGTTGTGGATTTTCAGGGAAAATCACATGTTCTGGTTTGATATCAAGGGTTTCGATGAAACGCTTACGAAGTTCACTCATAAAAAAGAGCGGTCCACCAAGAAAGGCGATGTTTCCAGTGATTTTACGCCCAGAAGCTAATCCAGCAATGGTTTGATTGACAACAGCTTGGAAAATCGAAGCTGCAATGTCTTCTTTTCTGGCCCCTTCATTAATTAAGGGTTGGACGTCAGTTTTAGCAAATACCCCACAACGACTGGCAATCGGGTAAATGGTTTCGTAACCTTTGGCAAGTTCATTGACCCCGTTGGCATCTGTTTTTAACAGTCCAGCCATTTGGTCGATGAAAGCTCCCGTACCACCAGCACATGTTCCGTTCATGCGTTGTTCAAGAGTATCACCAAAGAAGGTCATTTTGGCATCTTCACCACCAAGTTCGATTACCACATCAGTTTGTGGAATGAATTTTTCAACGGTGGTAGTTGCAGCAATAACTTCTTGGACGAAAGGAATTTCAGCCACATCAGCTAAGCCCATACCTCCAGAACCAGTAATGGCAATACTGACAGTTTGGTCGCCGATTTCAGAAATGGCTTCATTTAAAACCTTAATAGTTGCTGTTTTGACGTCTGAAAAGTGACGCTCGTAACGTGAAAATAGTAACTGATAATTATCGTCGAAAATGACAACTTTAACAGTGGTCGATCCGACATCTATACCTGCTTTATACATTAATAAAAAACCTAAAAGTGTTAGAAGGTAGTAGATAAATATCATTCCTAAAAATGACTCATTATCTAGCAACGAATAATGTAGTTACGTCGACTGTTCTTTAACACTATTTCAATCCTTTCTTACTTATCTCACACGCTGTTAATGTCACAACAGAATGTTGCTTATTCAACAGAGTGTCTGTTATAATAGTATTATAAAACACTCATTGTCAATTGCAATCGCTAATTTTTTAACTTGTGTTGTTTAAGCAACACATCCCCGACAATCTGTTGTTTATCTCGGAGGAATAGCTCATGAAACTTACTGATATTCGTTATTTGAGAACAGAAAAATTGATTTTTGATGCCTTTGCCAAACTTCTCAGCGAGAAACCTTATGAGAAAATTACGGTACAAGATATTGCTGATGAAGCCATGATTAATCGTGCCACTTTTTATGCACATTATGCGGACAAAGATGACCTTCAAAAAGGAATTCAGCAACAAGTTCTAGAGCAAATGTCTGACATGATTGATGCAGCACAGATTACAAATGGTGAACGCGTAAAAGTTAAACGAGCTGAGAAACTTTTAGCGGAGTTTTATCATGGATTGGAGAAAAATGCTGCGATTGCTAAAATTGTTCTAAAAAGCATTTCTCAGGAAGTCATGCAAGAAGAATTTGGAAGTTTGGTACATGAAAAATATGATCATTTGCTTGCAAAACTAAATGTCACTGAATCTGGCGAGCAAGTCCCGACTGATTTTGTTGTGGCTTACTTAACGAGTATTTTTACAGGGACTTTACTTTGGTGGATTAAGTCAAATTTTTCAATGCCAGCAAAAGAACTAGCCCGCTTGGTTTTGACCTTGGTTAGTAACGGGCACCTTACTGTTATGGGCGTCATCATCGACCGAGAAGATTAGTAGAAAAGAGCTGAGAAGTCAGCTTTTTTGTTTTATTTCTGGTATAATGGAACAGACAGAAAGAAGGATCTTATGAGTCAAAAACAGCTAATGCAAGATAGCATTGATCATCGCGATTATCCAATTGAAGAGGGAGTTATCATCGATTCTCTGGATATTAGATTACAAGAGATTATCAAAAAGCAGCATCCTGATATTGCTAGTGGTGCCTTTATTAGCCATAAGAATCTGACTTATTACCGTCTTCTTTTTTTAGAGGAGATTATCGATAAAGCTAATCGTAAAAATGACTACGTCCGTGAAGCTGTCTACGACGCGACTAAGCACCAAGGTTATACAGCTTTAGATGTCCAAGACCAATTGGACAGAAAGATCACATTTGGACAAAAAATTGCGGATGATGTGGCTCGTTTTGGTGGATCTTGGACCTTTATTATTACCTTCATCTGCTTTATGGGAGCTTGGATGGCTTTGAATGTTTTGAAGCCTTTTGGCATTGTATTTGATAAATATCCATTTATTTTGTTAAATCTCGCCTTGTCAACGCTAGCAGCGATTCAAGCCCCTTTGATTATGATGAGCCAGAACCGTGCTTCTGACTATGATCGCCTGCAAGCTAAGAATGATTACAATGTTAACAAGGTATCAGAAGAAGGCATTCGATTGTTACATACAAAATTGGATCACTTAGTTCAGCAAGATCAGTCGGATTTACTAGAAATTCAGAAATTACAAACGGAAATGTTAGCTTCTTTGACAAAACAACTAGTGAGTATGCAGGAAGAACAGGCACGTTTAGTGGGGCAAATTGAAAAAATGAGAAGGAGCGAAGAAAATGTCTGATAAAGAGATTAACTTAGTTATTGTAACTGGGATGAGCGGTGCTGGTAAGACAGTTGCCATTCAATCCTTTGAAGATTTAGGGTATTTTACCATCGATAACATGCCACCGACTTTGGTGCCAAAATTTATTGAATTAGTTGAAAAAACAAGTGACAATAATCGTGTTGCTCTTGTGGTGGACATGCGTAGTCGTCTTTTCTTCAACGAAATTACTTCTGTTCTAGATAAAATTGATTCAAATCCAAAAATTGACTTCAAGATTCTTTTCTTGGATGCAACAGATGGCGAACTGGTAGCTCGTTATAAAGAAACACGTCGCAGTCACCCATTGGCAGCTGATGGACGTATTTTAGATGGAATCAAGTTAGAACGTGAGTTGCTTGCACCTTTGAAAAACTTGAGCCAAAATGTGGTTGATACAACAGAATTAACCCCTCGTCAATTGCGTAAGACAATTTCTGAACAGTTTTCAAGTGATGAAAATCAAGCTTCATTTCGTATTGAAGTCATGAGTTTTGGTTTCAAATATGGCTTGCCACTCGATGCAGACTTGGTATTTGACGTACGTTTCTTGCCAAATCCATACTACAAACCAGAACTTCGCAATCAAACAGGTCTTGAAAAAGATGTTTATGATTATGTCATGAATCATGAGGAATCAGAAGATTTCTACCAACATTTGATTGGTCTCATTAAGCCTATTTTGCCAGGCTACAAAAAAGAAGGAAAATCTGTATTGACCATTGCTATTGGGTGTACAGGTGGTCAACACCGAAGTGTTGCCTTTGCTCATCGCTTAGCTGAAGAGTTAAAAGCGGATTGGGTGGTTAATGAAACCCACCGCGATAAAAATCGTCGCAAGGAGACTGTGAACCGTTCATGAGAAAACCTAAAATTACCGTTATCGGTGGAGGAACAGGGATTCCCGTTATTTTAAATAGTTTAAGGCACGAAGAGGTCGATATTACCGCCATCGTAACGGTCGCTGATGATGGTGGTAGTTCAGGAGCTTTGCGTTCGGTCATGCAATTGACACCACCAGGAGACCTTAGGAATGTCCTCGTGGCTATGAGTGATATGCCTAAGTTTTACGAAAAAGTCTTTCAATATCGTTTTGCTGAAGGAGATGGTCCGCTTGCTGGCCACCCTCTTGGAAACCTTATTATTTCAGGAATCGCTGAAATGGAAGGCTCTACTTACAGCGCTATGCAGATTTTGACAAAATTTTTTCACGTTACAGGGAAAATTTACCCAGCAAGTGAAAATCCATTAACCTTGCATGCTGTTTTTAAAGATGGTTATGAAGTCGCTGGTGAGAGTCATATCGCTGGTTATCAAGGAATGATTGACCATGTTTATGTGACCAATACTTACAATGACGATGAACCAACTGCCAGTCGCAAAGTAGTTGATGCCATCATGGATAGTGACATGATTGTCCTTGGACCTGGTTCTTTGTTTACTTCGATTTTGCCAAACTTGGTTATTCCTGAAATCAAGCAGGCACTTATTGATACCAAAGCTGAGGTTGCTTACGTTTGTAACATCATGACGCAATATGGTGAAACCGAACATTTCACAGATGCTAACCACGTCGAAGTGCTCAATCGTCATCTTGGTAAAGATGTCATTGATACAGTTCTCGTCAATATTCAAAAAGTGCCGCAAGATTACATGGACCACAATAAATTTGATGAGTATTTGGTTCAAGTTGAGCATGATTTTGCAGGACTTCGTAAGCAAGTCAAACGAGTGATTTCATCTGATTTTCTTCGTTTGGAAAATGGCGGTGCTTTTCACAATGGCGACTATGTCGTTGAAGAATTAATGAACCTTGTGAGGATGAAGAAGCGATGAGTTTTACAGTAAAAGTTAAAGAAGAATTGTTGAATTTGTCGCGATTTGATAAGAGTGAACTATCAGCTATTATCAAAATGTCAGGAAGCCTTGGTTTAACAGGTGCTGGACTGACCTTGTCAATCACAACAGAAAATGCCAAGGTAGCCCGTCATATCTATGAACTGATTGAAACGATTTACCACGTTCAGCCTGAAATCAAGTATCATCAAAAGACTAATTTACGAAAAAATCGTGTCTACAATGTTTTTGTGGCGACAAATGTCAGAGAGATTTTAACAGATTTGCAATTGGCGGATTCTTTCTTTGGTATTGAGATGGGCATTAATCCTAATATCCTTGAAGATGATGACAAGGGACGAGCTTATCTGCGTGGTGCTTTCTTGGCGACTGGAACCATTCGTGATCCAGAATCAGGAAAATATCAGCTGGAAATCTTTTCCGTTTATCAAGACCACGCCGAAGATTTGGCAAACTTGATGCGAAAATTTATCCTTGATGCCAAGGTTATTGAACATAAAAATGGAGCAGTGACCTATTTGCAAAAGGCTGAAGATATCATGGATTTCTTGATTGTCATCGGAGCGATGGAATGTAAAGAAAGCTTTGAAGAAGTTAAGATTATGCGTGAGACGCGCAATGACGTTAACCGTGCCAATAATGCGGAAACAGCTAACATTGCAAAAACCGTGACAGCCAGCATGAAGACTATCAATAATATCATTAAAATTATGGATACCGTTGGACTTGAGACCTTACCAATTGAATTGCAACAAGTGGCTAAGATTCGTGTAGAAAATCCTGATTACTCGATTCAGCAAATCGCAGACCACTTGGAAGGAACCTTGACCAAGAGCGGTGTCAATCATCGATTGCGTAAAATCAATAAAATTGCAAATGAATTATAGAAAAAGTTAAGGAGAAGCATATTATGGCATGTACAACTATTTTAGTCGGTAAAAAAGCGTCATATGATGGTTCAACCATCATTGCTCGAACTGAAGATTCACAAAGTGGTGATTTCACACCGAAACAATTTATCGTGGTTAACCCAGAAGACCAACCACGTCATTACAAATCAGTCTTGTCTTCATTTGAGATTGATTTGCCAGATAATCCAATGCGTTACACATCAGTGCCAGATGCTTTGCGTAAAGATGGTATCTGGGGAGAAGCTGGTATCAACGAAGCAAATGTTGCTATGAGTGAGACAGAAACTATCACGACAAATGCGCGTGTCTTGGGTGCTGACCCGCTTGTTGAATCTGGTATTGGTGAAGAAGATATGCTAACATTGGTGCTTCCATATGTCCGCACAGCGCGTGAAGGGGTAGAACGCCTCGGTGCGATCCTAGAAGAATACGGAACTTATGAATCAAACGGTGTTGCCATCTCTGACCTTGATGAAATTTGGTGGTTAGAAACTGTCGGTGGACATCACTGGATTGCTCGTCGTGTGCCAGATGATTGTTATGTTACAAATCCAAATCAACTTGGTATTGATCATTTTGAATTTAACAACCCAGATGATTACATGTATTCAAGTGACTTGCGTGAATTCATCGAAGATAATAATCTGGATTTGACTTACTCAAATGAGCACTTTAATCCTCGCTACGCTTTTGGTAGCCAACGAGATAAAGACCGTCACTACAACACACCACGTGCTTGGGCAATGCAACGTTTCTTGAATCCTGAAATTGAGCAAGATCCACGTAGTTTCTTTATCCCATGGGCTCAAAAACCTTACCGTAAAATCACTATTGAAGATGTCAAATATGTTTTGAGTAATCACTACCAAGACACAGAGTTTGATCCATATGGTCCAGAAGGTAATGCCGTGACACAACGTACTTTCCGTACAATCGGTATCAACCGCACAAGCCAAACTGCCATTCTTCAATTGCGTCCAGACCAACCACATGATACAACAGGTATCCAATGGTTGGCTTATGGTTCTATGCCATTTGGAACAATGGTGCCATTCTTCACTCAAATCTCAACGACACCAGATTATTTTGCAAATACTGCTGAAAATGTCTCAACTGATTCATTTTATTGGGCTAATCGCTTGATTGCAGCCATTGCTGATCCGCATTTCCATCAACACGAAGGCGATATTGAAGCTTATGTTGAGAAGACAATGGCAGCAGGACATGCACGTATCAAACGTGTTGACGAAGCTTTAGCTAAAGGTGAAACGGTTGATTTTGACGCTGAAAACCAAGCGATGAGTGATTACATCCAAGAAGGAACACAAAAACTATTGAATAAAATCCTCTTTGATGCAAGTAACCTCATGACAAACCGCTTCTCAGTAAGTGACTAATAACGAATCCTCTGAATATCTTTCAGAGGATTTTTTTTGAAAGTGGAAAAATTTACAAAAAATGCTTGCAAAAAGTTGAAAGTTCGGATATACTTTACTGGTAAACTATTAACTAGTTAAGAAAAGGAGCCGTCATGAAGAAGAGATTTCTTTTATTGATAAATATACTTGCACTTTTGCTTGCTTGGCAAGTTAGCCACATTAAGCAGGTTGCAGCAGATGATAAGGTTAAAGTGGTAACAACTTTTTATCCTGTCTACGAATTTACTAAGGCTGTTTCCGGTGATACAGCTGATGTATCAATGCTGATTAAGGCAGGAACAGAACCACATGATTTTGAACCATCTACAAAAAATGTAGCTACGATTTCAGATGCTGATATGTTTGTCTACATGGATGACAGCATGGAAACATGGGTTAAAAAAGTTCAAAAGTCTGTTAAATCAAAAGATTTAACCGTTGTTAGAGCAAGTGGAGATATGCTTCTCATGGCTGGTACAGCTGAAGAAGAAGGCGAAGACCCTGACGAGCATGAAGGACATAGTCATGAATATGACCCACATGTCTGGCTTTCACCAAAACGTGCTGTCACTTTAGTTGAAAATATCCGTGATGCTTTTGTTGCTAAATACCCTGATAAAGCTGATACTTTTAAAGCCAACAGCGCAGCTTACATTGAAAAACTCAATGACTTAGATAAAGCCTACACAGATGGACTTTCAAATGCTAAACAAAAAAGCTTCGTCACTCAGCATGCTGCTTTTGGTTATTTAGCACTTGATTATGGTTTGAATCAAATCTCGATTGCTGGAATTTCACCAGAAGTAGAACCTTCAGCAAAACGTATTGCAAGCCTTACAAAATACGTTAAAAAATATGATATTAAATACATTTACTTTGAAGAGAATGCGTCAAGTAAAGTTGCTGCAACGCTAGCAGATGAAGCTGGTGTAAAAACAAAAGTTTTAAATCCGCTAGAAAGCTTAACTAACAAACAAATCAAAGCTGGCGAAGATTACTTCTCAGTCATGAAAGAAAATCTGAAAGCTTTGAAATTGACAACTGACGTCAAAGGTAAAGAAATCAAAGCTGAAACAGATGACACCAAAACTGTTCAGCACGGCTATTTTAAAGATAAAGATGTCATTGACCGTAAATTAAGTGATTGGACAGGAAAATGGCAATCTGCTTACCCATACCTTCTTGATGGTACACTTGATCCTGTCTGGGATTATAAAGCCAAAGCTTCAAAAGGGGAACAAACTGCTCAAGAAGTAAAAGACTATTACACAAAAGGTTACCAAACGGACGTTGAACAAATCATCATTGATGGTAAGAAAAACAAAGTTACTTTTGTTCAAAATGGTGAAAAACATACCTACACTTACAAATACGTTGGTCACAAAATTTTGAAATACAAGAAAGGTAACCGTGGTGTTCGTTATTTGTTTGAAACAGATGACAAAGATGCTGGCGAATTCAAATACATTCAATTCAGCGACCATAATATCACATCAACAGACGTTGAACACTTCCATCTCTTCTGGGGTAACAGTAGCCAAGACGAAATTCTAAAAGAAATGGAACATTGGCCAACTTACTTCCCAGCTAAAGAATCTGGTCAAGAAATTGCCCAACACCTTGTTGCTCACTAAAATAATGAAAGGTTTGAATCAAATGATTCAAGCCTTTTCTTTTTAAGGGAAGTGGTAAAAAGCTGATTTTTGAGAGTAGGAACTCGCGTTGCCAGCTTATGAAAACTTTGCTATAATGGGTTAAGATAGCACTTACATTTTAGGAGGCCACGTGAAAGACAAGCAAGTGACAAAATTCTTTTTAGCTTGTTCGACCTTAGTTACTTGTATAACATTGGGAATTAACCTCACTTTCAGACATGCAGCTCACGCTGTTATTGCTGAATCAGGACAAGTTTCCCCAACAGCGACAGCTGATTTTATTACAAGTATTGGCGAAACAGCTCGACAAATTGGTCAAGAAAGAAACCTTTATGCTTCAGTGATGATTGCTCAAGCTGTTTTAGAATCAAGTAGTGGCCAATCAGCACTTAGCCAAGAACCTTATTATAATTTCTTTGGGGTAAAAGGGGCTTATAATGGTAATTCAGTCGTCATGCAGACTTGGGAAGATGATGGCAGTGGAAACACTTATGAGATTGATCAAGCCTTTCGCTCATACAACAGCTTAGCTGATTCGCTTAATGACTATGCTAATTTATTAAGTTGGAATCTTTATGCGGATACTTGGAAGTCAAATACCTCTTCTTATCAAGATGCCACAGCAGCTCTGACTGGTCGTTATGCCACAGATACTGCTTACGCTGATAAGTTAAATGCCTTAATTGAGCAATACGGCTTAACAAGCTACGATGAGCCGTTGGTAACCGATGAATCTCAAGAAACTACCGAACAAGATAACCAAACTCAACAAACCAATCAAGCTACTGAAACCGTTAATCCGAACCACGTTTGGAACAAATACCGCGGTTCATACACTAGTTCAGATATTCTAGCAGAAGACGAAGCTTGGTTAGCTTATATTAGATAAAAAGAGCGTAAGCTCTTTTTTTGTTGCCCTATTTACGGAAAAACAAAAAAGCCATTTCGATTGCTCGAAATGACTTCTTGTAGTAAATACAATTTCTTATTTTGTGAAACCGTATTTTTTGTTGAAGCGATCCACACGACCATCTGCTTGAGTGAATTTTTGGCGACCAGTGTAGAATGGGTGAGAATCTGATGAGATTTCCACACGTACAAGTGGGTAAGTAGCGCCTTCAAATTCTACAGTTTCGTCAGAAGCTTTTGTAGAACCGCTAAGGAATTTGTAACCAGTAGTTGTGTCCATGAATACTACTGGACGGTATTCTGGGTGGATATTTTGTTTCATTGTTAAAAGATTTCCTTTCTGCCATGGTGATTTTTTACGCACCATAGTTATTTTAACTTCTATAGTTTATCAAATAATGCGATATTTGACAAGACTTTTGTGCAAATTAATTGAATTGAAATATAATTGTTAAAAATCGCTCTACAGCAGGCTTGAGCTTAGTTTTTTGAGGCTAGTAAATCTTTGATTTCTTGATAGATTTGCTCGTTTTCCTCAAGGCTGTAAGAATTGGCTCCGCTGGCAAGTGGGTGCCCTCCTCCGTCGTGACGTTTAGCAATCTCGTTGATGACCTGTGTTTTACTACGCAAGCGAACACGGTAGTTACCGTCAGCTTGTTCAACGAAAATTGCCCAAGATTGAACACAATCAATACGACCTGGAGCACCAACGATAGCAGAAGTTTCAGCTTCAGTGACATTGTATTTTTTCATAGTTTCTTTCGTCAACACCACACGCGCAGCTCCATTCTCATCAACTTCTAAGTTATCATAGACAAAACCTTGAAGTTTGGCCATTTTAAATGAAATAGAGTCCATTTGGCGAGCTAGACTTGAAAAATCAAAGTCATATTCACGAAGTTTACTTGCAATCATGAAGGTTTTGCTGCTTGTAGATGGGTATAAGAAACGTCCTGTGTCTCCAACAATACCAGAGTATAGAAGACGTGCAGCTTCGCTAGAAACTTTTAGACCAGTTGAAAAGGCGAAGTCTGAGATGATTTCGCTGGCACTTGATGCTTTAGTGTCTACATAGAGCAAGTCACCATAAACATCATCGTTAGGGTGGTGATCAATCTTAATAAGGAAATCACCATTTGTGTAGCGGTCATCATCGATACGAGGAGTATTTGCTGTATCTGTAACGATAACCAAAGCACCGTCGTAATCGCTGTCAGACACTTCATCCATTGTCGTAATCCATGCAAGAGTTGGCTCATCAAAACCAGTTGCCAAAACTTTTTTTGCTGGGAAATTATGTTTGATGAGTTCACGCAAACCGGCTTGGCTACCTAGAGCATCTGGATCAGGACGTTGATGACGGTGAATGATAATAGTATCGTAAGCTTTTATCTTTTCTAAAATTTCTTCAAATGTATTCATAGTTTGTTCCTTTACAAGTTGAGATTTATTTTATTATAGCATGAAAAAGAAAAACTGTAGAAAGTTTGTAAAATAAGTTTATTACTTTATTTTTATTTTAAAAATGCTAAAATTAAAATGTAAACGTTTTCTAAAAAACAAAAAATCATAAGGAGGCTATGCTCATGTCAGTATTTTATGTTCCATCTCAAAACCTTATTGGTCGCGGAGTGGTTAAAGAAATCGGAAGTCATATTAAAGAATTAGGCTACAAAAAGGCTCTTTTGGTAACAGACCATTTTATTGCTGGAAGTGATATTTTACCTAAAGTAACTGCACCACTTGATGCAGAAAATATTGATTATGTTGTTTATAGCGATGTTGATCCAAATCCAACAGTCAAAAATGTCGAAGAAGGTCTAGCTGCTTTGAAAGAAAATGCTTGTGACTTTATCATCTCACTTGGAGGTGGTTCACCACAAGATGCTGCTAGTTGTATTTCAATTTTGGCAACAAATGGTGGTCGTCCGCAAGACTACGAAGGTGTCAACAAATCATCCAAAAAAGGTCTTCCTGTTGTAGCCATTAATACGACTGCAGGAACATCAGCTGAAATTACAATCAACTACGTCATCACAGATGAAGAACGCAAAGTTAAAATGGTTATGGTTGATAAAAATAGCTTAGCCTTGATGTCAGTTAATGACCCAGAACTTATGGTTTCAATGCCAAAATCATTAACAGCGGCAACTGGTATGGATGCTTTGACTCACGCAATCGAAGCCTTGGTGACACCAGGTGCTTACGGTGCAACGAAAAAATTGTCAATCGGAGCAATTGAGCTAATCAAAGAATTTTTGCCACGAGCTGTTGAAAATGGTGAAGATTTGGAAGCGCGTGAAGCTATGGTCAATGCTATTTTCTTAGGTGGTATGGCGTTTAATAATGCAGGACTAGGTTATGTGCATGCGATGGCTCACCAACTCGGTGCGGTTTACCATTTGCCACACGGTGTCTGCTGTGCTATGATTTTACCAATCGTCGAACGTGAAAATGCCAAACACGTTCCAGCAGCTTTCCGAGATGTGGCTAAAGGACTAGGACTTCATACAGAAGATAAAAGTGACCAAGAATGTGCTGATTACGCTATTGCAGAAATTGAAAAATTGTCAGCAACCGTTGGTATTCCTAAGAAATTGACAGAACTTGATATCAAGGAAGAAGAATTCGACTTCGAATTTCTTTCTAAAAACGCTTTGCTTGATGCTTGCGCACCAGGCAATCCATTTATGCCAACATTGGAAGAAACAATCGCTCTTTACAAACAGCTATTTTAAGCTAAAACTTGGATAAGTTGCAGGAAAAATCCTGTGACTTATTTTTTTGAGAAAAATTTCTTTGCAAAACAAAAAGAATGTGTTAAGATAGTACCTAAAAAATTTAATTAGAGGAGGCTAACTTGGATACAACAACGTTAAAAGACTTGGCAAAGACAGAATTACATTGTCACTTGGATGGTTCGATTTCATTGGAGACAATTCGTCAATTAGCAGATATGGCAGACATTGCTGTTCCTGAATCTGATGATGAATTGAAAAAGCTTGTCGTGGCACCTGCTGAGGCAGAATCTTTGATGGATTATTTAAAAGCATTTGATTTTGTCCGTCCACTTTTGCAGACGAAAGAAGCTCTTCATTTGGCTGCTTATGATGTTGCTAGACAAGCTGCGCAGGAAAATGTGATTTATACTGAAATTCGCTTTGCGCCTGAATTTTCAATGGACCAAGGCTTATCAGCTTCTGAAACCGTTGAAGCTGTACTTTCAGGTCTTAAAAAGGCAGAAGCAGATTTTGGCATTGTGGCTAAGGTTCTTGTCTGTGGCATGAAACAATCGCCTGCACATGTGACACGTGATATTTTTGACCATGTTATCCAGTTAGCTGACAAAGGATTAGCTGGTTTTGATTTTGCAGGAAATGAACTAGATTTTCCACCTGCAGAATTAGAGGCTATTATCAAGCACACTCAGGAGTTAGGACTTCCTTTGACATTTCACGCTGGCGAGTGTGGTTGCGCTCACTATATTGCAGATGCTATCGCCCTTGATATCAAGCGCCTTGGTCATACCACAGCTATTTATGACCAACCTGAATTAATCAAACAATTTGTTGAGAATAATGTAACGGCTGAGCTTTGTTTGACAAGTAATCTGCAGACAAAAGCAGCAAAATCAATCGATGAATTTCCGTTTCTTGCTTTGAAAAATGCTGGTGCTAAGATTACCATTAACACCGATAACCGTACGGTTTCTGACACTAACTTAACAAGAGAATACGCACTCTTTGCCAAACACTTTGGTGTTGGCATCGATGATTTCCTAACATTTAATAAAAATGCTATCCAAGCATCCTTTACAACAGAAGCCCAAAAAGCTGATTTATTATCGAAAATTGACAATTTATATAAAACATTTCTGTAAAAATATGCTACAATAGTGGTAATTTATGTTTGGAGGGAACTATGGCTTTAGTTAAGATTGTCTATGCCAGCATGACAGGAAATACTGAAGAAATTGCTGACATTGTTGGAAATAAGTTCGAAGAACTTGGACACACTGTCGAAGTAGACGAATGTACAACAGTTGATGCAGCTGATTTTGAAGATGCTGATGTTGCGATTGTTGCATCATACACATACGGTGATGGTGAATTGCCAGATGAAATCGTTGATTTTTACGAAGATCTTGCAGATGTTGATTTGACAGATAAAATCTTCGGTGTTGTTGGATCTGGTGATACTTTCTACGATTACTTCTGTAAAGCAGTTGACGAATTTGAAGCACAATTTGCCTTGACTGGTGCAACAAAAGGTGCGGATTCAGTTAAAGTTGACTTAGCTGCAGAAGATGAAGATATTGCAAATCTAGAAGCTTTCGCAGAAACTATTTCTGAAAAAGTAAATTAAATAAGAAACTGAGGTTGGAGTGTGCTCCAATCTCTTTTTTTCTCTTCCTTTCATAAAGAATTTTTTTATAAAGTGAGGTGTCATTATGACTAAAAATAGAGATTACGATTATGGTTTTCACGATGATCTTACTCCGACTTATTCGACGGGTAAGGGGTTAACAGAAGAAATCGTGCGAAATATATCTGCTTACAAGCATGAACCCAAATGGATGCTTGATTATCGTTTGAAGAGCTTGGAGTTGTTTTATAAACTTCCTATGCCAGATTTTGGACCAGATTTATCTGGAATTGACTTTGATGATGTCATTTATTTTCAAAAGCTAGCAGATAAGAAGGTTAATGACTGGGATGATGTTCCAGATAAGATTAAAGAAACTTTTGAGCGTTTAGGGATTCCACAAGCAGAGCGTGACTACCTTTCTGGTGCTGTAGCTCAGTACGAGTCTGAAGTGGTTTATCATAATATGAAAGAAGAGTTCCAAAAACAAGGAATTATCTTTACCGATACTGACACAGCTCTGCAAGAATATCCAGACTTATTTAAGGAGTATTTTGGAAAAATTGTCTCAAATAGTGAGCATAAATTTGCTGCTTTAAATGGTGCTGTTTGGTCAGGTGGAACTTTTATTTACGTGCCAAAGGGCGTGCAGTGTGATATTCCAGTACAGACTTATTTTCGTATTAATGGTGAAAATGCAGGACAATTTGAACGTAGTTTGATTATTGTCGACGAAGGAGCTTCAATTCAATACATTGAAGGTTGCACCGCTCCCAATTACACAACCAATAGTCTTCACGCAGCAACGGTAGAAATTATTGTCAAACGTGATGCTAGTTTTCGTTACACGACCATGCAAAATTGGTCTGATAATGTCTACAACCTAGTAACTGAACGTGGTAAGGTCGAAGAAAACGGCATGTTAGAATGGATTGATGGTAACCTCGGAAGTAAGGTCAATATGAAATATCCATGTTCGATTTTAGACGGTCCACACGCCAAAACGTCAGTGCTTTCCATGGCATTTGCCAATTATGGTCAACACCTAGATGCTGGCTGTAAAGTTTATCACAATGCTCCACATACCTCATCAACCTTGATTTCAAAATCAGTGGCTAAGGATGGTGGCAAGACAGACTATCGTGGTTCAGTTTACTTTGGCAAGCATAGTGAAGGCTCAAAATCACACATTGAATGTGATACGATTTTAATGGATGATTTATCAAGTTCAGATACTATCCCATTTAATGAAATTCATAACTCAAATGTATCTTTGGAACACGAAGCTAAGGTTTCAAAAGTTTCTGAGGAACAGCTCTATTACATGATGAGTCGAGGAATTTCTGAAGAAGAAGCAACAGCCATGATTGTTAATGGCTTTATGGAGCCGATTACCAAAGAACTTCCTATGGAATATGCCGTTGAAATGAATAGTTTGATTACTATGAGTATGGAAGGTTCTGTTGGATAAATGTTTGAAAATTCTAAAAAATAATCTTTTTATCTCTTGAGTCTTCTTGTCAAGCTATAAACTTTTCTTTATAATGGAAACGATATGAAAAAACATGAGTACAAATATGGTCAGCTACGCAAGTTATTAGTAATTCTTGGTTTGCTTAGTATTTGTGGCTATTTTATGATTTATGTCATCAGGCACTGGCAATTGATTGTTTCTTTTTGGCAATCTAGCTCAAAGACAGCTTTGACACAGTTTTTGATGCAGTTACGAACAAAAAATCTGCTGAATATCACTATTTTGCTATTTTTGACAGCTCTGACAGCAGTCATTCCTTTTATGTCGAATGCGATTTTTGCTATCTTTAATGGTTTGATTTACGGACCTGCTATTGGCTTTTTGATGAATCTCTCAGCAAATGTCCTTGGAAATTTTCTCTTTGTCAGAGTTCTGGAAATGATTGATTTGAAGGACAATGATAGCAAGTTGAAGAAACATTTTGCAGGATTTAAAAATGTCATCAATGCTGTCGAAAATCAAGAACTAGGCATTATGCTAGGTTACATGATTCCTGTGATTCCAACCCTGCTGATCAATTATCACGTGGCAAAAATCAAATTGCCTTGGCGCAGATGGGTTCTCTACGTTACAATCGGAGTATTGCCGAGTAGTTTATTGTATGCCTTAGGTGGAGATGCGGTCGTCGCAGGAAATCTAAGACTGATTATTGTACTGCTTGTTATTTTTATTGCCATCAGCTTATTGGGAACTTATATCAAACGAAAAAAGAATAAGTCATTTTTATAGTAGAAATTCAAAAAAAGATAAGGATAGAGAAAAAATGTCAGTAAAAGATTTGGATGTTATCCGTCAAGAAATTGATCAAGTGGATCAGGAATTAGTAGCACTTCTTGAAAAACGCATGACCTTGGTGAATCAAGTAGCAGCATATAAAAAAGCTACTGGAAAAGCTATTTTAGATACCAGTCGTGAAGATGCTGTCTTAAAAAAAGTTGCTAGTCGTGTTCAAAATAAAGCTTTTGAGGCAACATTAGTTGATACTTTTGCGGACATCATGAAAAATTCACGCAACTATCAAGCTAAACAATTAAAGGCTGATTTAGATTAAGAAGGTAGCTCTAATGATTAAAAAGTTAAAAGATAGCCAAGATTATTCTTATGCTGTCCTCTTAAAAGTTATCGGCGCAAGTTTTCTTATTGGAATTTTAATAGGCTGTGTCGATACTGTATTTGGTCGCGTCTTGTTAATGCTTAGTGCTTTTCGAACAGAAAACTTCAATTATGTGATTCCATTTTTGGGACTAATTGGGCTTGTTATTGTTTTTCTTTATCAAAAAGCGGACAGTCGAGCTAGCAAAGGAATGGGGCTACTTTTTGCGGTGAGTCAAGGAGATGAAAAGAAAATTCCCTTGGTCATGTTACCTTTGGTAACTGTAGCAACTTGGCTAACTCATCTTTTTGGAGGAAGTGCTGGTCGTGAAGGTGTAGCTGTTCAATTAGGGGCAACCATCTCTCATGCTTTTAGCAAGTTTTTCTCTTTTGAAAATAGCTCCCGCTTGTTTCTTGTAACGGGTATGGCAGCTGGTTTTGCTGGTTTATTTCAAACGCCATTGGCGGCTGTCTTTTTCGGACTTGAGATATTAGTTCTTGGAAAATTGCAATTACCAGCTCTTTTACCAATGACAATTGCTTCATTTGTGGCAAGTGCAACATCGCACGCATTAGGATTAGAGAAATTTGCCCACTTTGTCAATGTTTCACTAACTTTTAATGCTTGGCTGTTTTGCAAACTTGCTTTGCTAGGACTTATTTTTGGACTAGTCGGCAATGCCTTTGCTGCTTTACTTGCCTATGCTAAGCAAAAAGCCAAAGAAGTTATGGATAATCCCTACTATCGTATTTTGTTTGGTGGGATTGTGCTTAGTCTTCTTTTCTTGATGTTGTATCATGGACGTTATTCAGGTCTTGGAACTAATCTGATTGATGCTAGCTTTTCTGGGAAAGACATTTACTTTTATGATTGGTTATTGAAACTAGTTTTGACTGTGGCAACTTTGGCAATTGGTTTTCAAGGTGGCGAAGTCACACCACTCTTTGCCATCGGTGCATCACTCGGTGTTGTTTTAGCAAATGTCTTTGGTTTGCCAGTTGAATTTGTTGCAGCGGCAGGTTACATCAGCGTCTTTGGTAGTGCCACAAACACACTTTTAGCTCCGATTTTTATTGGAGGAGAAGTCTTTGGTTTTGCCAATTTGCCATATTTTACTTTAGTTATGATTTTTGCTTACAGCCTTAATCGAAAACACTCTATTTACACAGGGCAAGAGGTTTTGGCATTCTAGAAAAAAATACTCAAAAAAGTCAGCCATTTTGCTTTACAGTTATGGTGATTTTTGATAAAATACGAAGAGTGTGTAATGGACGCACTAAAATACGGCTAATCCGCTGGGACAAGCACCTAATGATTAGTAAGATAGGAGAATAAATAAATGAATCCATTAATTCAAAGTTTGACTGAAGGTCAACTACGTACTGACATCCCTGCATTCCAACCTGGTGATACTGTTCGTGTTCACGCAAAAGTTGTTGAAGGAAGCCGCGAACGTATCCAAATTTTCGAAGGTGTGGTAATTTCACGTAAAGGTCAAGGGATCTCAGAAATGTACACAGTTCGTAAAATTTCAAGTGGTATCGGTGTTGAACGTACATTCCCAGTTCACACTCCACGTGTAGAAAAAATCGAAGTTGTTCGTCACGGTAAAGTACGTCGTGCTAAACTTTACTACTTGCGTGCATTACAAGGTAAAGCTGCTCGTATTAAAGAAATCCGTCGTTAATTTTGACGATAAAGATTCGATAATAAAAATCTGTCCTTGCGACAGATTTTTTCATAGCTCCCCTTAGTTCAATGGATATAACAACTCCCTCCTAAGGAGTAGTTGCTGGTTCGATTCCGGCAGGGGAGAGAAGAGGCGAGTTTATTTAGGTCGTTCAGACTGAGCTAAATTGACTTGCTTGACCGGTAAAAGACTGAGCCTAATAGGGTTCAGTTTTTTTAGTTTTCTTGAAAATGTACAGGAAAATCCCTGAAAAATACAGCTTAAATTTTTCTGAAAAATTCTCGTGTTTTCACCAGGTTTTTTCCTCAATTCTAATTAAAAAATGATATAATATTTTTTGACTAGAAACGAAGGAAGTAAGATGGCAAGAAAAAAATATTCTATTGATAGTCGAATCGACTATTCTGTAATTTTACCTGTTTTTTTTCTTTTGCTAATTGGTTTGGTAGCCGTTTATATTGCAACGTCAAATGACTATCCTGGAACAATTGCAAAAGTAATGACACAACAAGGTGTTTGGATCTTTTTAGGGTGTGTAGTTGCCTTTGTTGTTATGCTCTTTAGTACTGAATTTTTATGGAAAGTCACCCCTTATTTGTATGCCTTGGGCTTGGCTTTGATGATTTTACCTTTGATTTTTTATAGTCCAGAATTGGTAGAATCAACCGGTGCCAAAAACTGGGTAACCATTGGGTCAGTGACCTTATTTCAACCTTCTGAATTTATGAAGGTCTCTTACATTTTGATGCTTGCCAGAGCATCTATTTGGTTTAGACACAAGGTGCCAGAAGATACTCTTAAAAATGATTGGAAGCTTCTTGGAATCTTTGCATTGATTACCTTGCCGGTCATGGTGTTATTAGGTTTGCAAAAAGACCTTGGGACAGCCATGGTATTCTCTGCTATTCTAGCAGGTTTGATTTTATTGTCAGGAATTTCTTGGTGGATTATCTTGCCTGTTGTAATTGCGGTAGCAGTGATTATTGGAGGTTTTCTAGCCCTTTTTCTATCACCGCATGGCAAAGATATTTTCTATGGCTTGGGGATGGATACCTATCAAATTAATCGTATTTCAGCTTGGTTAGATCCATTTTCATACGCTAAATCAATTGCTTACCAACAAACTCAAGGTATGATTTCAATTGGTAGCGGTGGGCTTAGTGGTAAAGGTTTTAATGTTATTGACCTTGCTGTTCCAGTTCGTGAAAGTGACATGATTTTCACAGTTATTGCTGAAGATTTTGGATTTGTTGGCTGTGCTGTTGTCATGACCTTGTATCTTGTTTTGATTTATCGCATGATTCGTGTGACTTTTGAATCAAACAACCGATTCTACACTTACATTTCAACTGGATTTATCATGATGATTTTGTTCCATATTTTTGAAAATATTGGTGCTGCTGTTGGTATCTTACCTTTGACTGGTATTCCATTGCCATTCATCTCACAGGGTGGTTCATCATTGATTACTAACTTGATTTGTGTTGGTTTGATTCTCTCAATGAGTTATCAAAATAATTTGCACCATGAGCAAGAAGTTGAAGAACATTTCAGACGAAGTGAACGTTATTAAAAAAGGTTTTGGAAAATTCTTCCAAGCCTTTTTTATTGGCTAAAAAGTTATTTTTCCAGTCAAAAAATAATTTGAAAATTTTGTTCTCTGGTGTTGGAAATTGATGAGGTAGAGACTATAAAAAAATGTAAAATTGTGATATAATATTGGTTATGAATTACCATGATTATATCTGGGATTTGGGTGGCACTTTACTCGATAATTATGAAATGTCCACTCAGGCTTTTGTGAAAACTTTGGCGGATTTTGGATGTCAAGCATCACATGATGATGTCTATGAAAAGCTGAAGGAATCAACAGATGCCGCTATTAAAAAATTTATCCCAAACCAACCACAATTTTTGAAAGCATATAAAGCATTAGAAGCCGATTATTTGAAAACACCGGTTCTTTTTACAGGCGCCAGCGAGGTTTTGCAGGTAATTGTGGCTAGCGGTGGGAGAAATTTCTTGGTTTCTCATCGAAATAAACAAGTCCTTGATATTTTAGAAAAAACAAAGGTACTTCCTTATTTCACTGAAGTCGTGACATCAGAAAGCGGCTTTGCTCGTAAACCAAGTCCAGAGTCAATGTTGTACCTCAAAGAAAAGTATAAGATTGACAATGCTTTGGTTATTGGAGATCGTGAAATTGATAAAGAAGCTGGTCAGGCTGCTGGCTTTGATACCTTGTTAGTTAATGGAAAAAAATCCTTATTGGAGATAGTGAAGTAAATGACGGAAGAAAATAAAAATTTAGCAGAATTAGCGAAAGAGTACGACGCCAGTCAGATTCAGGTCCTAGAGGGACTTGAAGCTGTACGCATGCGCCCAGGAATGTATATCGGTTCAACCTCAAAAGAAGGATTGCACCACTTAGTCTGGGAAATTGTCGATAACTCAATCGATGAAGCCTTGGCAGGATTTGCCACACACATTGAGGTTTTCATCGAGAAAGATAATTCTATTACAGTTGTCGATGATGGGCGTGGTATTCCTGTCGATATTCAAGAAAAAACAGGACGTCCAGCTGTTGAAACGGTCTTTACAGTCTTGCACGCCGGTGGTAAATTCGGTGGCGGCGGTTATAAAGTATCAGGTGGTCTCCACGGGGTAGGTTCATCTGTTGTTAACGCCCTTTCAACACAAATGGATGTGTCTGTTTATCGTGATGGTAAAATTCATTACCAAGAATACCGTCGTGGTCATGTTGTCGATGATTTGAAAGTTATTGGTGATACAGATCGTCACGGTACAACCGTTCACTTCACTCCAGACGGTGAAATCTTTACGGAAACAACAGTATTTGATTTTGATAAATTAGCTAAACGTATTCAAGAACTTGCTTTCTTGAACCGAGGTTTGCGTATTTCAATCACTGACAAACGTGAAGGCATTGAACAAGAACAACATTATCACTACGAAGGTGGTATTTCAAGTTACGTTGAATTTATCAACGAAAATAAAGATGTTATCTTTGATACACCAATCTATACTGATGGTGAAATGGATGGTATTTCAGTTGAAGTTGCTATGCAATACACAACTGGTTATCATGAGACTGTGATGAGTTTTGCGAATAACATTCACACGCATGAAGGTGGTACTCATGAGCAAGGTTTCCGTACTGCTTTGACACGTGTGATTAACGATTATGCTCGTCAAAATAAGTTGCTTAAAGAAAAAGACGATAACTTAACAGGTGATGATGTCCGCGAAGGTCTAACAGCTGTTATTTCCGTCAAACACCCTAACCCACAGTTTGAAGGACAAACCAAAACAAAACTTGGTAACTCAGAAGTTGTTAAAATTACTAACCGTTTGTTTAGCGATGCCTTTGGACGTTTCTTGTTAGAAAATCCTCAAATTGCTAAGAAAATCGTTGAAAAAGGAATTCTTGCTTCTAAAGCGCGTATCGCTGCGAAACGTGCACGTGAGGTAACACGTAAGAAATCAGGTCTTGAAATTTCAAACTTGCCTGGTAAATTGGCAGACTGTTCTTCAAACGATGCGACAATGAATGAATTGTTCATCGTCGAAGGGGACTCTGCGGGTGGTTCTGCAAAATCAGGACGTGACCGCGAGCACCAAGCAATTCTACCAATTCGTGGTAAAATCTTGAACGTTGAAAAAGCAAGTATGGATAAAATTCTTGCTAACGAAGAAATCCGTAGCTTGTTTACAGCGATGGGAACAGGTTTTGGAGCAGATTTTGATGTGACAAAAGCTCGTTACCACAAACTAGTTATCATGACCGATGCCGATGTCGATGGAGCTCACATTCGTACTTTGCTCTTGACATTGATTTATCGCTTCATGCGTCCTGTATTGGAAGCGGGATACGTATATATTGCACAACCACCAATTTACGGTGTTAAAGTTGGTAGTGAAATTAAAGAATACATCCAACCTGGTGCTAATCAGGAAGCTGAACTACAAGCAGCAATTGAGCGCTACAGCAATGGTCGTTCAAAACCATCTGTACAACGTTACAAAGGTCTTGGTGAAATGGATGACCACCAACTCTGGGCAACAACAATGGATCCAGAAAATCGCTTGATGGCGCGTGTATCTGTTGATGATGCTGCCGAAGCAGATAAGATTTTTGATATGCTTATGGGAGATAAGGTTGAACCACGTCGTGAGTTCATTGAAGAAAATGCGGTTTACAGTACGCTTGATATTTAATCGAATATTAACATAAAAATACTGCACACAATCTCTAAGTATGTTATAATCGTAATGTTATAGCTATTTTTTACGATAAAAAAGACAATTTATAAGGAGTTTTAAATGTCGAGCGGAATTATTTTACTGCTTGTAGCAATAGTTGTTTTAGTCATTATTGCTTATCTAGTTGGCGTCATCGTACGCAAACGAAATGATTCATTGATTGCAAGTTTGGAAGAAAGAAAGCAATCGTTATTTGGATTACCAGTCAATGAAGAAGTCGAAGCTGTTAAAAATCTTCATCTTATCGGGCAAAGTCAAACAACATTTCGTGAATGGAACCAAAAATGGGTTGACCTTTCATTAAATTCTTTCTCGGATATTGAAAATCATATTTTTGAAGCTGAAGATCTTAACGATAGCTTCAAGTTTATCAGTGCGAAACATGAAATTGACAATGTTGAAAGCCAATTGAACTTGGTTGAAGAAGATATTAATGCAATTCGTGAAGCACTTGCTGTTTTGAAAGAACAAGAAGAAAAGAACAGTGCGCGTGTGAAGCATGCTTTGGACTTATATGAAACTCTTCAAGCTTCTATTTCAGAAAAAGAAGACAATTTTGGCTCAACAATGCCTGAAATTGAAAAACAATTGAAGAACATCGAAGCTGAGTTTTCTCAATTTGTAACACTTAACTCAACAGGTGACCCAGTTGAAGCCTCAGAAGTGCTTGATCGTGCTGAAGAACACACTATTGCACTTGGTCAAATTTCAGAACAAATTCCAGCAATCGTTGCTAAATTGGAAGATGATTTCCCAGATCAACTTGATGATTTGGAACAAGGTTACCGTCGTCTGCTTGAACAAAATTACCACTTCGCTGAAAAAGACATTGAAGCTCGTTTCCAAGAAGTGCGTGATGCAATCCGTGCTAATTCATCAGAACTTGTGACTTTGGATCTTGATCGTGCTCGTGATGAAAATGAACACATCCAAGAAAAAATCGATTCATTGTATGAATTGTTTGAACGTGAAATTGCTGCTCACAAAGCTGCGCTTAAAGACAGTAAAATCATTCCAGATTATTTGGCACACGCTAAAGCCAATAACGAAAAATTGGAACACGAAATCAAGCGCTTGTCTCACAAGTATATCTTGAATGACAATGAAAACTTGAGTCTTCGTTCATTTACTAAAAACTTGGAAGAAATCGAACAAGAAACATTGCCAATTGTTGAAGTTTTTGATAACCAAGACAAACCATTCTCTGAACTTCAATTGATTTTTGATCGCACATTGAAAACTCTTGATGCGGTTGAAGAAGGTCAAATGCAAGTCTTCGAACAAGTTAAAAATATTGAACAAATCGAAAGCGTTGCTCGTCAAAGCTTAGATCAATACATTAATCGTTTGCACTCAATCAAACGTTACATGGAAAAACGTAACTTGCCTGGAATTCCTCAAGATTTCTTGAGCGCATTCTTCACAACAAGTAAACAGTTGGAAGTTTTGATCGATGAGCTTAGCCGTGGACGTATTGATATTGAAGCAGTTTCTCGTTTGACAGATGTTGCTACTGCAGCAATTGCTAATCTTGAAGAAGCAACTTATCAAGTTGTTCAAAATGCAACATTGACTGAACAGTTGTTACAATACTCTAACCGTTACCGTAGCTTCGAGCCAAGCGTTCAAAGTAGCTTTGAACATGCTTTGCATCTCTTTGAAGTAGATAACAATTATCAAGCATCATTTGATGAAATCTCATATGCACTTGAAACAGTTGAACCAGGTGTAACAGATCGTTTCGTATCATCATACGAAAAAACACGTGAACAAATTCGTTTCTAAGATGATATGTCATATAAGAAAAGGTTTAGAAATTTTGGCTCTTTGTCAACTGTAGTGGGTAGATGAAAAGCTAACACCTAGAGAGGACGAACTTCGCTCTCTCTTTCTTTATGTTCAAAGCAATCAAAATCCGTTTTTTAAAGTTTTCAA
>FZPS01000163.1_pt85 | contig 73476 bp, 52 predicted proteins | sample 1817821 | NCBI WGS metagenome assembly FZPS01 (sample SAMEA104158645, study PRJEB21678) | metagenome | place: Germany | collected 2015-04-21
GGAAACATGCCGTTACTGCAGGGAGGCTTCAGTTTCACCAGGGAAGCTATTAAAAGTTTGATAGATAAAAAAGTGTGTTAAAAATTACGGGGTTCTCTCTTTTTTCCTAAAGTAGGTTGACACCGTCGTTTTTTTGAAGGAATTTGTATAATATTGTGGAATTAAGCCATAATGAGATTGTTACGGGGTTGCTCCGCTTTCTAAACCTACTTGTTCATAAACTATAAATTATTGGGTGGTTAAAGATGAATTATTGGACTGGGGCTTCGCCTCCCCAGGAAGCGAATTTGTCCAAAATATCCGAATCTATTAACATGCGTGATGATTTTCAGAGATGGCTATTTGAAGGCAATACAGTAAAATATACCCCGGAAGTTGTTTTGAGCTGTATCGACAAAATATCGAAATATGCTGTCCGTAAAAAAATTGCGGTTGATGACCTTTGGAAATACACAAGTCACGATGTTTTTGAGCCAGTCTACAATAAATTGGTCAAATCAATATTGCTCCGCATTTTTGACAGAAATACGTATGGGGTATTCATAATTGCCGGCAATTTATACTTGAGTTTTTTGAAAGAGAAGCCATTAATCCATAAGGATGAAACTAACAATAATGCAGTAAAAGAAAAAGAAGAGGAATCGATTGTTGTGCCTGATTCTTTACCAAAAGATCAAATTGATCCCGAGGCAGTAATTGCGTGGTTAGTTACGCAGCCCAATGCTAATGGCGCTTTGTATTTAGAAAATGTGGTACGTCAATATATGTGGGCACTCCGCTCGACGCCTGCGAAACTAGAAACTTCCTTATTGCCGGATTCTGTGAATATTTTTACTTGCCGTACGCCGGAGGCACTTAATGCCTACTGGGATATATTTAAGGCAGCTCCAAACTATAAGCAGGTGAATAGACGCACTTCTGGTGGTTTTTCTGCCGGTATGAGTTGTCTGTTGAGATACTTGCAATATTTAACGGGAGAGGGTTTAGTCGCAAATAGCCCAACCAAAGAACAACCTCGCCCTGTCGAAATAGAATCTACGATGCAGAAAAGGCATAAGCTTGACCCAGTGGTCGTTGAACAATGCAAGGATGTTTTATCGGCATACTTTTCAAACGGATACAGATTAAATTCGCCGATTGAAATGGTGCGTTTCCGATCTTTTGCTAAAGAATTCTTGGATGAGGAATTACCCACCTCGGATGAGATGTTGAAAAGTTATATTTCAGCTTGCGGGATGACCTTTGATGGTAAGGTATATGTTGTATCAATGCAGACAAAAGAAAGAATCAAGAAAAGTGTCGAGGATTATTTTGCCAAAGGTGCACAAGTAATATTTTTTGCCGAATTCTACGCCAGGAATGAGAACTGGCTGCTTGAAGCAAATATAGTTTCCGAGGAGATGCTAAATACTATTCTTCATAGCTTGTTCCCGAATCTTTCATATACCCTGACCTATTTCGGCTATACGGATGCCTCTGTTCCTGTTGCCCTGGAAAAAGAAATTCTTCGTGTTTGGGGGGAAGATGTAACGCTGGCCTATGCGCAACTTGCCGAAAGGTTAAAGTACATACCCCTTGATAGGATAAAATATGCCCTTGCCCAGAATGGTAACTTCATCTGGTGTAGCTTAGAAACCTACTCGCACGTCAGCCGGATTGACATCAGAGATGAGGAACGGGAAGCCATTTGTAAAAAAGCTCAACTAGAATGTGATGCCAAAGGTTATGTTCCTATTGCCAACTTGCCTTGTGGGGAAATCAAGGAACGTAATTACGAATTGACAGACACGGCAGTTCAAAATGCGATTTACCGTATATGCCTGTCTGACATGTTCGAAAAAAAGGGAAAAATTATCACACGTATAGGCAGTGTCTTTGATGTAATGAGCATAATGAAAAAATACTGCAAAACTATTGATAGATGCTCGTTGAGTGACCTCTTGAATCTTGAAAGAGAAATGACAGGTGAGGTTCACCGTTGGACAGCAATGGAGGCAGGCAATACCTTTCTAGTTCGCATCGACAAGAACACTTACGTGGCAGACAGGTATGTTCATTTCAACGCCGAGGTGATAGATGAGGCAATTGGGTTGTTTGTTAAGAGTGATTATCTTCCACTTAAATCTTTCACGACCTTTGGAGCTTTTCCAGACTGCGGACAAACTTGGAATTTATTCCTACTTGAAAGTTATTGTCGCCGCTTCAGCAGGAAGTTTCGGTTTGATACCCTATCGGTCAACTCACGAAATGCAGGAGCAGTCATTCGCAGAACCTGTATTCTTAACTACACGGATATTATGACCGATGCCGTGGCGAATGCCGATGTTGCCTTAAATCAAATCGAAGTGGGTAAATTTTTGTTTGAAAGCGGCTATACGGGCAGAAGCACGAATGCCAAAATTGGCGAAATCATTAACCATGCAAGAGGCTTACGGGAAAGGACAGTTTGAAGGTGTACTCATATACCTACGACAAAAAAACGGGGGGAATACTTCTTAATTTCTCGCCGACCGGTTTCTCTAAAGAGCCCCGCCCAGTTTATGCGACGGAATTAGATGTGCTGGGCTTTAATAAATATTGGAATTACGACAAGCAAACTGACTGTCCCTATATGTGGGCGGAGGCAAATAACTACTATTACCGTGGGGTGCATGTTGCAAAACTTAAAGGAGGCAATGTCTACACCGCACCTGAAATCATAATTCCTAATGGCAAGGATGGCAAACCTGTAATGCCCGAGCCAAAAGACATGTCGCTTCGCCCTATTGATATAAAGGCAATGGTGGATGCAAACAGAGATATGCTAGCAATCATTGAGCAGACAACGATAAAAAAAATTTTAGCTATTTATACCAAATACAAAGGCAAGCTTGATTGTTTTCATGTAGCTTTTTCGGGCGGAAAGGATAGTTGTGTTTTGCTTGATCTTGTTAAGAAGGCTTTGCCCAAAGGTAGTTTTGTGGTGGTATTCGGCGACACGGGTATGGAATTTCCCGACACCTACGAAGTTGTCAATGAAATAAAGCAACAATGTTTTGAGGAAAAAATACCGTTTTACATTGCCAAATCGCATTTAAATCCAAAAGATTCATGGGAATTGTTTGGACCCCCATCGCGTGTTCTTCGTTGGTGCTGTTACGTGCATAAAACCACCCCTCAAACATTGAAGATGAGAAAAGTTATGGGTAAAGACGATTACACAGGTTTGGCTTTTGTTGGTGTCCGTGCACATGAAAGTAATTCCCGTGGTGAATATAAATATTTTAATAAAGGCAAGAAGATAAGAGGGCAGTTAAGCCACAATTCGATACTTGAATGGACGTCTGCGGAAGTATGGCTTTATATATATAAAAATGATGTTATGATTAATGAAGCGTATAAGAAAGGCAGCGCAAGGGTCGGCTGTATTTGTTGCCCAATGGGTGGAGGCAAAGCAAGTTTTATTGAACAGTCGAATTACCCAAAGGAAATAGAGGTTTTTTTATCATGCATCCGGAGTAGCAATGCAAGAAAAACCATAACCGCGGATAATTATGTTACTAATGGTGGCTGGAACGCCAGAAGAAATGGGCTATTCCTTACAATTGACAAGCCAGTTTACTCTGAGACTGTAAAAAATGGTGAAATAATAATTAAAATATTTTCTCCTAAAACGGACTGGAAAGAGTGGATAAAAACACTTGGTGATTTGTCTAATGATGGTGATGTTTTTACCATTAATTTCAAAGGCCAAACCTTTCGTTTTTTTTGCAGGTCAATCAAGAAGGGTTATGAAGTAAGGCTAGATGAAAAGGTTGTAAAAAAAAATCCTCAATTTGGCAAGTTGTTCCGATATGTATTTCGTAAAGCTACTTATTGTCTTAGATGCAAAACGTGTCAGGCAATGTGCAAATTTGGAAGTCTTAGCTTTGAGGGCAGTTTAAAAATTGTTGATTGCAAACACTGTTTTGAATGTCACTCAATGAACGCGGGTTGTTTGGCATACGATTCGCTGAAAATTCCGAAAGGAGATGGGGCTGAGATGAAATCAATTAACTGTTTCAGTAACCATGCGCCAAAAACTGAATGGTTTAATAATTTTTTCGAATACCAGCAAGACTTCCTTGAAGAAAATTCATTGGGTCCTGCCCAAAAGACTAAATTCAAACGTTTTCTCAAGGATGCTGAACTTATATTTAAAGAAGAAGTGACTTCATTCGCCAAGATGGGTGCTTCAATGGGCTGGAATACCGATTCATTTTTGGCATTAATGCTTATAAATCTTGTTGCTAACAATCCGCAAATTGCGTGGTATACAAGGGTCATGGATATAGATCGCCCGTACAAACGTAATGAGATTAGAGACATGCTAATTGCTGTTGGGCAAAGTAAGGATAATATTTCAAGTATTATTAATGCCTATAAGCGCCTGGCTGAAACACCCCTCGGCACAAGTTTGCGTTGGGGCTATGTTACTGACGAGGGCGACTTCACACGTACAAAATGTTTTGTTAGTGATCCATGTGTTGTGCTGTATGGTTTGTTCAAGTTTGCCGAAAAGTGTAATGACTATAAGGAGTTCACACTAGCCACGCTCCTTAATGACAGTATCGATCGCGATGGCATCAGCCCAACACGTATTTTCGGTTTAGATCGTGACGAAATGATACCGATACTCCTGGGGCTTTCGGCGAAGTACCCCGAATTTATTAGCGCATCATTCACGCATGACCTTGAAAAAATAACACTTGATAGGGACAAGTCGTCCCAAGATGTACTGGATTTATTCAGGAGGGATATAGTATATGGCTAACAAAAACAAATACCGTGAATATTTTGACATTAACGAAAGCTATTTTCCCTGCATCGATGAAGCAGCGATCGATGCAGGTGCACCATGGGATAATACCTACCCGCATAAGACATTCATCACTTTACTAACTGAAATGGAGCGTGCTTTAGCGCGTCAAAATAATGGTAAAACACTATGGATTGAAGGTGCTTACGGAACAGGGAAATCGCAATGTGCTTATGCTTTGCGAAAAATTCTTGAAGTTCCAGAAGAAGAACTACGTGATTATTGGGGTAAATATGAACCACTTGAAAAGAAAACAGACCTGCTTGAAAAACTTGTTGGTCATAAGAAAAAAGGTATTGTAGTGGCTTATCGATATGCCTCTGGTGGCATTATGACACCAAAAGAACTTTTTTTTGCAATACAAGAAAGCGTAAAATCTGCTCTTGAACATAATAATGTAAAAGACCATGGTGAATATACGGTTAAAGAAAGTATCATTGCATGGCTAGAAGACCCCGACCATAAGCTGATGTTCGATAGTTTATTGCAGAATCCTAATAAGGAATGGAGGGGGTTGTTCGCACAATCAACTACCGATGAAATCCTGGTTTCACTCCGAAAGGAAAAAGAAGTAAAAAGCCTAGTGGATAATATTTTCCGGCTTGCCGAGTCTGAAGGGATAACAGCTCTTACAATTAATTCGGACAGACTTATCCGTTGGCTTTCTGATATTATTGACCGTAATAATATAAGGCTTGTTCTTATATGGGACGAATTTTCTGATTACTTTAGGTACAACCGCGAAAGTTTGTCTGAGTTCCAAAAAATCGTTGCTTTAGTTCAAAATAAGCCTTTTTATTTTATCGTAGTGACGCATGAGCCACAGCAGATATATGTGGCAGAAATTGATAGAGGCAATCAGGTAAAAGTAAGCGACCGCTTTGTTTCAATACCTATCGACTTGCCTGACAACATTGCTTTTGATCTTATCGGTCATGCTTTTAATGTAAAATCCGCCGCCAAACAACAGTGGGATAATCTTGCCGATGACTTCAATAGCCGCGTTATAAATTCCCGTTCAAAGGTGATGGAGGCTGCGAAGATAGACAATCAGCAAGTGATGAAGGATATTATGCCTCTTCATCCAATGGCAGCATTACTCTTGAAAAACATAGCCTCTTCTTTTAAATCGAACCAGAGAAGCGTGTTCGATTTTATCAAATCTTCGAATAATGACGATGTAAAGGCTTTCCAATGGTTTATTGAGAATACCGGTCCCTTTGATAATCACCCGCTTCTTACGGTGGATATGCTCTGGAACTTCTTCTACGAAAAAGGCAGGGATAATCTCACCCCTGATATCCGGCTGATACTGGACACATTTCCACAGCAACAGAACCTGCGCGAAGATGAAAAAGCTGTCCTGAAAGCTATTTTAATTATGCAGGCAGTCGACCAGCGTTTGGGTGGAACGATTGACCTTTTTAAAGCGACTGAACAGAACCTGAGCTATGTTTTTGAAGGTATTCCCGACTTGGAGGGAACAAGATCTGCCAATCTTGCTAAGGGTTTGAAAGATAAGGGCATTCTAATCACCCATCCGATTAGCGGGGATCGTAAAATTTACACTGCGGCTGTACTTGCAGGTGATCAAGCTAAAATTGACAAATTCAAGGAAGAAGTAAGAAACTCCAGCATAACTTCGAAACTTGTTGCAGAGGGTGGCCTTTCTACTGTTTTGTCGCTTTCACCAGCCTTGCGTCTCCGTTTTGAGTCAGAAAAGGAAACTGGCAAAATCATACCGGTTACAATTTCCGATTTCACCCGCACAATTAACGGTCTCCGCGATAGGGACCATAAAGGATGGAAATCTTATGCTGTTATTGCTTTTGCTAAGGACGATGCGGAAACGGTTGCTTTCCGCAAAACTATTAAAGCTGCGGTTGCCGACAAGCAATACGAAAACATCATATTTATTGATGCACTTTCCACGCCGCTTGGTGCGGAGTCATTTGAAGAGTATGTAGATTTTTCTGCGATGGCAAGGTATTACCAGGGCAATAATAACATAACGTCGAGGGAGAATGAGGACAAAGCGAAGCGTGTTTTGGACCAAGACTGGAAAAATCGTATTTACAATGGTCAGTTAATTGTTTATACCTATGATAATCAGGAAGGCAGAAAATTAGGCAACGCGCAAGACGTAGCCAGTGTTCTCCAAACCATCATTACAACAAAATTTCCGTATACTTTCGACTTTGCAAAGAATCTTACTGAAAGCCAATTTAAAATGACATCCATGAAACAATCAGCAAAGTGTGGCCTGACTCAGAATACGAAAGGCGTTGTTGTAGGTCTTGAAAAACGCATTCTTCCGGATGTCTGGAAGGTTAATAAATATTGGGAAAATCCGGTAAAAGCTTCTTTGCCTATTTCTAAAATTAAGGTTGATATTGACAAAATTATTAAAGATGCTTTTGAGAGTGAGGGGCAGATTTCAATAGGCGAAATCTATGATTTTCTTGAGGAAACCTACGGTTTTGCCCCTTGCAATCTCTCTTCTTTTATTACAGGTTTCCTTTTGAAAGAATACGGAGGTGAGCCGTTCCGCTATAGTGATTCTTCTGGTGGGCATGGGGAGATGACACAGGATAAACTAGCGGAGATGATTGGAAACTATATTGGAAAATCTCCGAAAGCGACCTATATCGTAAAGATGACTCCCGAGGAAATGGCGTTTTATGAAGTAACCGAAAAGGCATGGGATATAGCTCCAAATTCTTGTTTATCCGCAGGACAGGCAGCTATAGCTGTGTCTCAAAAAATGCGCGAACTAAGCCTACCGGTCTGGTGCCTTGAAGAAATAGATACAGCCGGAATTTTTGATGTGGTCCAGTATTACATTGAGCTTGTTCAAAAGGAAGGTAGTGAGGCGCATCAAAAGGCTGTAAAAATCGGGAAAATTGCATCTGCGAAACCTACCCTTGCCGACAGCCTTTTTGACTTGTTCACAAGAGAAAAATGTCAGGAAGGGATGCGTGAATTCTTAAAAATATTCGAAGGCGGTAAAGTTATGGAGGTTGCTGAAACAATCGGTGCGGAAAACAATGTGCTAACTGATATTCGACGTATATTTGAAGTAAAGCATTCCTGTTTTTGGGATAAAAATACTGGCATGGATGAAATCCGCAAGCTCTTGACTGAATACAACGTGGTCAAGGAGAGCAACGCAATCTTGAATACGATGGCGAATTCTTTAGAAGGGGCATACAGTGAGTGGCGTGTGCGGTTGGGGTTTATTAGTATCTCATGCGAAGCATTGCAAGCAAGGCATCCTGCATTGGTAAGAGTCCTCGAAATACTACTAAAAATTTATAAGAAAGAAGATATCCTACCTGAACAGTTAAATTTGTTTTATTCAGAATTAGAGGCACATAGAATGGAAATCAGGGAAATGCTTAACTATGAAAGGCGCATTTTCGCTGAGGTGTATGAGCCATATCTCGAAGACTTGAGTGATGATGATATCACCGATATAAAAAGCAAACTGCCAACAGGTTTGTTTATGTTTTCAAATACCGATTGCAACATCAAAGTCAAAGAAGCCGTTGAGGTGTTTCGCAAAAACCAGTTGAAGATACAGCTTTTCAATTTATGGAAATCTAAAACCGGAACCAAGAATCCGCGTGAATGGTCAAACCGTTACAGGACACCAATTCTATGTTGTATTACCGAGGCAGAGTTTGAAAACGCAAAGAAAGCGTTTGAAACACTAAACAGGAACTGGGGAACGGATGCCGAAATCAAAGCCGCTCTCGCATTTCTTGAAACTGCAGCGCTTTTTGATGTGCTTTCAGACGAAGACAAGCGAAATGCTGCTTTTAAGCGTGACATTATTGGCGAATATTCAATATTGCTTCCTGACCTTGATAATGTCCGTTTTGCCCTTGAACGCCTTTCTATCGACACTTATGATTGGCGCGGCAATCCTAGTGTTAAGGGTAAAGTTAAGCAACTTGCTGAAGCTGAGTATAATGCCGGTGGCAGTAACAAGGTTCTTTCGATAATTGATCAGATGGGCGATGCACAGTTGAAGCACTATCTTAAGCAGCTCGTCAAAAACAGGATAATGGTCGGTATTGAAATACTGATGAATGGGGGCAGGCAATAGAATGCGAATTGACTTAGTAAAGCAATACCTCGCATCTTCTGACAAAACACCATATTTCCTATTTATTAACGACGGGCAGTATAAAAAAGCAATGGATGAATTAGCAGCTTTGGGGCTTGCAATAGTACAAACAAGCAGTTTCTGCAATAGCGAAGACAAAAAGCCTGATATCGATAAGCTATTGACCCATATCAAGATGTCGGATGCAAGTGCAAAGGGAAAAGGGCTTGTAGTAACGGGGCTAGGTGAATATCTTGCACTTTGCGGAAACGACGAAGCAAATAAAATTCTTTTACGCCTCAAAAACTATAATTTAGGTGCTGCAAAAGTCGTGTTACTTCTTCGGGGGCTTGCCACGCAGATTGACAAATTGCGTGCTGACTTGCGCTTTGACGGCCGTATGTACAGTGTTGTAGAACGGGCGGAGTGCGATTTAACGGTTACTCTTGTTGCACCATCTATTGGATTGCCGGCTTTGGTGGGTTTTAAAGCGTTGCTTAAAGAGCTTGAGGCTGGAAAATGTGGCAATATAGTAGCAAGTACATTCGTTAATCTTGAAAAGTCATTATTCACGCTATATCACATTAATAACGCATACGAAGGAATTAAATATTTTTCCAAGAATTTTGCTTTACCATGTTCCTGCGGGAATGATGTGCAATGGGCAAATTTGCTAACAGAACTTAACCAAAGTAATGGATCACTCGATAAGGTTTTTGAAAAATATGATTTTAGGGATACCTTAGATTCTAGCTTCTATGGCCAGATTTCAGGAGGAGAATACCGTAACTGGCTCTATTTTGTTTTTCTGAAAAGTAAAGCTGAATTTGTGCATAATAAATACCTTCGCTTTGTGTTAAACAAAACGAACCATTTTGATGACTTTGCATGTAATGTTCTCGATGCAATAATTGAAATACCCCATACGGATGAAAACTTTTCTACTTTCTATCAGGAGCGTAAAGTGCTGATCGAAAAATTTCCCGAGCCAGAAATCGCTAATTTTGTGGTAAATAATCGGCGAATCCCGTCAGAAAGCATCTATAAATTAACGGACGGCACAAGGGTTGAGCGTGAAGAAATTATCGCTTGGCTTTCAAAATATCGCTTGGTACCAGAACCAGAAATCAAGGACATTTATCCCTTATTGGCGGATTACATGAAGAAGTATGTTTTCAAATGTCCTGAACTTGCGGAATTGCTAACCAATTATTTTGAGGCTTACAAAAGACAGAAGCTATTCAATGTACTTGAGTCGGAGTTTTTGGCCAAGGTTGACGAACTTGCCCATTCACGGAAGTTTAATCAGTTGCCTACACGGAATGTGATTTTGGATGATGTAGACAGGAGCGATACTTTTCTTTATTGGCTTGATGCGTTTGGTGTTGAATACTTAGGCTTAATCGAAGCTTTAGTTGAAAAGCTTGGTTTGTCGATTAAAGTAAATATTGTTCGAGCTGAACTACCAACTATAACGGATTTCAACAAAGACTTCTTTATTGATTGGGAGGGTCACAAAGAGAAAAACGATGAATTAGATCATACTAAGCATAATGACAAGGGCGGTTATAATTTTATTAATAATGAATTGCCTATCCACCTTGCCAAAGAATTGGATATAATTGCTGAAATGATTAATAAGGCGGCTACTGAATTAGCGCTACGGCATTATAAACGCTTCCTAATTGTTAGTGACCACGGTGCTTCACGGCTTGCTGTTTTACGGCGCAAAGAGGAAAAATATGATACTGGAACTACTGGCGAACGTTCGGGCCGTTGCTGTAAGTTGTTTCACCCCTATGATCTTCCATTCGCGGCAGAGGAAAATGGATATCTTGTGCTTGCAGACTATGGAAGATTCAAAGGTGGCCGTGCGGCGAACGTCGAAGTTCATGGTGGTGCATCATTAGAAGAAGTTGTTGTTCCGGTTATTGAATTATCTTTAAAAAACAGCGACATAACGGTCAAACTTGTTGATGATTTTGTGACCGTGGATTTCCGCACCGGCGCTGAGATCAAATTATTCTTTAACTCATTTGTTGAGGATGTTTCTATTATCTTGAATGGGAAACAATATTTGGCTACACAAACAGATACAAACCACTATACGGTAAAGATACCTGATTTAAAGCGGGCGGGCAACTATCCTGCCGATGTTTATATTGGCGATAATTTAGTTGGAAAAATTACTATTATTGCACAAGGTAAGAGTGGTAGGATTAACGACGATTTTGATGACTTGTTTTAGGAGGTGCGAATGATGATTGAAAAACTCAGAAATTGTTTTGACGAGATGGTCGTATATAAAGATCTTAAGAAGAGTAACTTTTTCTCCGCTCTAAGCCTGCCTTCATTCATGCGCGACTGGCTCTTAAAGAAATTCGAAGATGAAAACGGTAATTTTAACCAAGACGAATTGCTTGATTTTGTACGGATTTACCTACCGCGTAAGGATGATTGGACAGCGATTAAAAATCAGGTCGTAATCGAACATGAGCGAGTGAAATTCCTTGCCAAAGTGTCGGTTGATATAGATATAAGGACAGGTGGGATATCGTTTGCGTTGCCTGATTTTGGGCTGACGAGCAAGGACACCATCATAGAGGACCACGTGTGGCAAACATGTAAGGATGATTTGGTGCACGGGTGCGAGACTTGGGGAATGGTCGAAATCGGCTATCGCCCTCCTGATGACTACGATACAGGATATTACAAAGATAAATCAAGGGGAGCGAACAGAGGTAAAATAAAGCTAACGGCCTTTAAAACTTTTTGTCCCTACACCATTGATATAGACTATTATAAGGAAGTACGATGCCAGTTCACTACGGCAGAATGGTTGGATGTCCTGCTTGGAGCGGTGGACTATAACGCAAGTGGTTACCTGGGTGACGAAGAAAAGAAACTTACGATGTTAACCCGCTTGCTACCATTTGTAGAAAAAAGACTGAATCTCATTGAACTTGCACCCAAAGGAACCGGTAAATCATATCTTTTTGGTCGTGTTAGCCGCTTCGGATGGCTTTCAAGCGGTGGTATTTTAAGCCGTGCAAAAATGTTTTATGACCAGAACAAGCGTACCGAGGGTTTGGTTTCCGGAAACGATTTTATAGTGCTTGATGAAGTGCAGACCATTTCATTCACGAATGTGGACGAAATGCGGGCTGCTTTAAAAGGCTATCTTGAATCAGGAGTCTTTACTGTTGGTAACTATGAGGGAACCGCTGATGCGGGAGTTGTCCTCTGTGGCAATATTAAAAAGGAAACGATGGACGAGGATGGTTATGGCAATATGTTTGAGGAATTGCCACCTGTATTCCACGAATCGGCTTTGATTGAACGGTTTCACGGTTTTATCAAAGGATGGAACATTCCCCGAATGAACGATGACCTTAAAATTGCGGGGTGGGCGTTAAATTCTGAATATTTTTGTTCAATTATGCATGAATTGCGTGATGATATGAGCTACCGTGCCGTAGTGGATGATCTTATTGAAGTTCCTGAAGCGGCGGATACCCGTGATACTGAAGCGGTTAAGCGAATTGCTACGGCTTATCTGAAATTATTATTCCCGCAGGTTCGTAGCGCGGACGACATAACCGCCCGTGAATTTAAGCGCTATTGCCTTGATAGGGCGCGAAAAATGAGAGATACGATCAGGTACCAGCTAGGGATACTTGATGTGGAGTATCGGGGGAAAGACATTCCTGCGCTCACTGTCAAGCCTGACCCTAAAGGGAAAAGAAATAACGTGGAAGATGCTTTAAATAAATCTTTAGAAAATGATTAATTTGAGATTGTTAAGAAAAAAGATTTCGCGATTGGGATCAAAAAAAGTTCCAGCGCCTTATTTTTGATTGGAATAGAAATGAAAGAATGCAGGTTTTATTCCCATGTCGCCGACAGCTTGCGTATGATCTTCTTTTCAGCTTCCGGGATGGTCTGTAACGACGGGCTGTTACCCCGGGTGGCGGTAATGCGGTGCAGGGCTTTTTTCATTTTTCCGGCCATGCGTGATGCTTTTTCTGCCCATTATTGTTCCCGGACAATTGTTGACCGGAAGATCGGGGCGGGACGATATCGTTTATTTTCAGGATGCGGTCCACGCGAAAAGTGCGCTGGGCTTTTCTCATGTGACAGTACCCCCTCATGCCCAGAAATGACTTCCCCATGTATTCCATATCACCCACAAAACTGGGGGTGATGGTGCGCTGTGATTTTTCGTCTTCGGACTTGAGGTAGGATATTTCCAGGGAAGATTCGTTCTCTATCGCCTGCTCGATCAGTCGGACTTTTTCGTCGATGGGTATCTCTTTTTCCGATTTCCGGTACTGTAGATTGGTGATGAATTTTATGACTTTCCAGTCGATCCAGACATCTGTTTCCTTGATCTTTCTCTTCAGGTATATCCCGTCAAGACTCCGGCAGCGGGAGAGAGCCACATAAAGCTGCCCGGGTGCAAATGTACCCTTGCCCAGGTCGATGGCGATGTGGTCAAATGTTTTGCCCTGGCTCTTGTGGATAGTTATCGCCCAGGCAAGCCTCATGGGATATTGTGTGAAGGTTCCCAGTGTTTCCGAAGCCACGGTTCTTCTCTTCCTGTCCCAGTAATAACGGGTAATGCCCCACGTGTAGGGCTCCACTGTATGGTTGCTGCCATCGAGGAGCCTGACCTCCAGGGCATCCCTCTTTATCCCGGTAATCGTGCCGATGGTTCCGTTGATCCAGCGCCCCTTGCTGTCATTGTTCAGCAGCATCACCTGAGCTCCCTTTTTTAATTGAAGAACATCGGCGGCGGGATAATATTTTTCCTCCACCTCGCCGGCGATCTTTGCCGGGAAAATGTGGGCCCTGCCTTGCAGGCGATTCAGCTCGGTTTCGTTTCTCTTTTCAGCCATGGCATTGGTGGTCGTCAGGTATATAACGCCTTCGGGCAGCATACGGTTGTCGTCAAAGGTCTTTCTGTTGATTTCCTGCAGATCATCCGCGGTGATCGTTTTATTGCGGATTCGGTTCAGGAATTCGATGAAGGAGGGGTCGGTCTGACGGTAGATCTTTTCCAGTTCCAGCAGCGCGAAATCCATCTCATGGAAAGCTCTGGCATCAAAAAAGTATTCGCTTTCGTAGTAATCCCTGAAAATCTGTTTCTCCTGTCCGGTAACAACCGGCGGGATCTGGTAAAGATCACCGACAAAAATCATCTGTATGCCGCCGCAGGGTGCCCCCCTATTTTTGCCGTGGATCCGCAGGAACTGGTCCACGCAATCCAGGAGGTCCGAACGCACCATGGAGATCTCATCGATAACTATGGCATCCAGATTTTTGAAGATCGAAGATGATTTTTTCCCGGCGCCATCCTTGACTTTTTCCACGGTTATATCGGGCCTGAAACCGAAGAAGGAATGAATGGTCTGGCCGGCTATGTTTACCGCTGCCACTCCGGTGGGGGCCAGGACCACTATTTTTTTGTGTGTGATGGAACGGAAGTAGGCCAGGAGAGTCGATTTTCCGGTGCCTGCCCGCCCGGTGATAAAGATATTTTTATCGGTTTCCTCCATCATTCGCAGAGCTTCCGCAAATTGTGTGTTTATCTCGATTTCCATGGGCACCGGTGCGGCCTCCTTCGTGATGGTAGATGATACAGTTGGTTTACTTTCTGGAAAGGGAAGTTGTTGCCGGTAACGGGTGGGGGCTTCCGCATCATCGCCCTTGCCCCGCCTGCAGGCTGCTTGCATTCTTCCACTGATTTATTAGACAAAAGTATATTTTTACCCTCTATTTACAGATTCAAGTGATTGTTTTTGTTGTATTTGCAGGGGAGTGTTCCCACAAAACACCGCTTGCCCCGAATGACAACGTGAAAACCCCACGCTGCCGGAGAAAGAAAAGCTGCCGGAGAAAGAAAAAATACTACCTGTCATTGTTGTGGAAGTAAATGAACTCCGGCATAAATATGCACCCGGAAGAAATAATTTCCGTTTATCGTGGTGTGGTCAACGCGTGAAAATTGAGAGGGAGCCGCAGGCGACCGAAGAATCCCCCGGTCTTACCCACTTGCTATTGGCATGAACCGGTTCCTGTTTCCCCCCGCATCGATATGTTGGCGCGTTATGGGCTTCTTCTGCAACGAAGGGTCATCAGGAGCAATGATCAAGAATATCAATTAATTGGTGGACCTGTCGGCCCGGCAATCCTGTCAGCATCAATTGCCGGTTTAACGGCGGAAAGAAGGTTCTGTTTTTGTGACAAACCCTGTGGAGCGGTTAACGGATGCCGAGGAGAAGATCCGTGACAGAATGTTGAAACCCCTCTTCGATCTGCTGATTCCCCCCTGGATCAACCCGAATCATATCACCGGCTTGCGTCTGGTCCTGGTTGCTTCGGCCATTATCATTTACATGTTCCATCTTTCATTGACGTTGCAGATCTATATCTTGAGCGCGGCGGCACTGACAGATCTGATCGATGGCCCGCTGGCACGGCTGCGAGGCCTTTCTTCACGCGGGGGGGCTTATCTGGATCAGATAGCGGACTGGTTCCTCGGGGCCTGGGCCGGAATTCTTCTGCTCACCACTGGCCTGCTGCCTTCGGTGGTGATCATGCTGATGGTTGTGCCGCAGATCGGGGTTTTCGCCACGGACCGCATCCGCGCCTCGCGTCTTGAAAATACCGAAAACAAGGCTTTGACCATCTTCATGGGTGCGGCCAATTTCAGGCCGACGACGATCGCCCGTCTGCAATTCGTTACCGTGTTGCTGGGTTTCATGTTTCTTCTTCTTGGCAAGGTGACGGACACAACTGCCTGTTACCGCATCGGCATGGTGAGTCTCTACCTGGAGATCCTGCTGGTCTGGCTGCTTCTCCTTCATGGAATCATCAGGGTGGTGAAAAAAGAACAGTGAGAAAACGGGGGCAGGGCATTCCCCCTCCAGCCAGGAATGGATTGCTGCTCATCGATTGTTGCCATCGTTCCCGATCCGGCAATGTGTGTCCTTGCTTCGCAACAATGATGCACCATTTTCATCGGTGTCCGGTCCCGCCATTCCAAAAACAGGATTGGACCGGGAAGTATAGAATAGATAGATAAGTGCATATTTTCTGGAATCAAAAGGGATGAGGGCGAAGGGCTAGTAGAAAGATGTAAGGAAACAGGGGAAAGGGTGAAGATGGATATGGATTATCGGAAACAGATTGCGCGCGCTGCATCCTTGATCAGAAGTATTGATGGTTTTTTCGGTTTGACCGGGGCGGGGCTCTCCACGGAGAGCGGTATCCCCGATTTCCGGACACCGGGCAAGGGGATCTGGGAGAAGGTTGACCCGATCAAGACTTCCACGGTGGATGTTCTGCAAAATGACCCGCGGCTCTTTTACGAGGTGGGTTTCACACGTTTTGCCAGTATCACCATGGCCGAACCGAATCAGGGACATCATGCTCTGGCCAGGATGGAGGAGATGGGCTTTCTCAAGGGGCTGGTGACACAAAATATCGATGGTCTGCATGTGAAGGCCGGTTCACGCAATGTCTGGGAAGTACACGGCCACCTGCGCACCGGTTTCTGCCAGGACTGCAAAAAGAAATATCCTTTCGAGGAAATGGTTCACCAGGTAGAATTGAAGCGGATACCACCTGTTTGCCATGAATGTTCCGGTGTTCTGCGTCCGGATGTGGTCCTCTTTGGCGATCCCATGCCGCCGCTGTTCTTTGAAGCGGAGAAAGTATTGCGCCAGGATTGTGATCTGATGTTGGTGGCTGGCAGCAGCCTCGTGGTTTACCCGGTGGCGTCTTTGCCCCGGTTGGCGAAACAGCTGATCATCATCAACCTGACACCCACGGAATATGACCGTTTTGCTGCAGTTGTCATCCGCGAAAAATGCGGCAAGGCGTTGCATGACCTGGCCGAAGAGCTGGCCGGGGATTGAAAAGAGCATGCCCATCCTCATTTCAATGTGTCCGGGGACGAAGAACCATCGGCCGGGCAGGCGGATTGCAACTCCCGGCGGTCTGTTCGAGAGGCCGCTTTGTTTATTACATATAACCGTTTGATAACCATATGCTCGTTTTACTTTTATCATGGTTGATCGGTATTATGGAGCCGACGTCATAATCAATTTTCTCGTTTTTCCCGTTTTTGTACAGATAAAGATCTCCCTTGTAGCCAGTGGGGCTGTAATCTTTCAGATACAACAGTTCCCTCTTCGGTGTCAGATCGAAGGCATAAACATCATCGGCAATTCTTTCGGTTTTGCCTTGTTTGTATATTTTCAGGGTCCCCCTGCCCGTTTCTTCGGACACCTGATCCCAATCGGTGATATATATCATTTCGTCGGAATCTTCGATGTATCTGGTATTAGTGCAATCCACGTCATGATCTATTTTTTCCTGGTCAATATAAAGATCGCAACCATACGGGGTCTTGACGTTTTTGAAGTAGATGAATTTGCCTGTTTCCGTGAAATATCCCCAATGGCTACTAACATCGCTATCATACAATTCGGGGGCCTGCACCGTGTTGCCGGAGATGGACATTTTGTACAGATCCCCGTGGTAATCATGTTCTGGCATATTATCTATGAACATTATTGTTTTGCCATTCCCGTCGATGTGGAAATCCTGCGCCGAATTCTGTTCGATCACGGTTGTTGTTCCCCCGATGGCAACCAACTGGTCGGATGACGAATAGAACGACTCCTCGATCAGCTCATTTACATCATAACGGGTGACGATTTCGGATAGTTTTACCCTGGTGAATGTCGATTGGTCATAGGTTCTGAAGGCAATTATGGGGCGATCATCGGAAACAGTAAAAGTAGAAAGGTAAGTGGCATCCAATCTATAGTACGAGCGAAAGAAGAAGGAATCCGTGATGACTTTCTCCTCGGAACCATCATAATAGCAAAGGGGATGGATTGATATTTCCGATGAATATGTGGCCAATTCTTCCCGCAGTTCATCACGTTCAAGCTTCTGATAGTAAGCATCGTCATCGTCGTCCCACCAGAACGATTCAAGATCTATCAGGTTGTCGTCGGAGGCTTTCATATCATCGTGAACAAAATCCATCAGGTCTATCGGGGCTGCATTTTTCAAATAATATATCTCCTCGGTGTCGTAAAATCTGATTATCGAATGGACATCGGAAGCAATTTTCTCCCGACCTTTTCCTGCAATATCCCTGTAGAGGGAATCGTCCTTGATATAATAAACGGTTTCGAAATCGTCTGTAACATAAAAATTGAAAGCTTCCAGGCCTGAACCCTCGCCCTGAACTCTTGCATCTGCCGTGATTTTTTTTCTGTCCTCGCCATCGCTTTCAAGGTATATGCTGTCATTGCTCATGTATGCGATCTTTTTACCATCATCCGAAACATGAAAATAGGATATGTTGTTACCGATCTTCCTGTTTTTATTCTCTTTCAGATGGTATTGATAAAGAACACCCTCCTCGCTTTTCAGGTAAGTAACGATATCCCCGGCGTCATTGATCGTGTAGAAGTAAACTTCGGAATCGATTTTCACTGTATCCTGATCCGGCTTGTCAAGGTAGCAGTAGTAGAGAGGAAGGCCGTAATCGGGAAGGCCATCATTTTTATCGGGGAAAAACAGTTTTTTGCCATCCCTGCTGACGGTACAGTAGTTGCCAAGAATGTAATCGTTACCAAGATATTCAGATAAATTGTCAGGAAAAAAATTGGTGGTAATTTGCCGTGGCTCGATTCCGGGCACTTCTGTATAGTAGATTTCATCGTCCTTGATATAGAGGGCGTAATTGGAAGTAATCTTTTCTTTTTTCCCTGATGATACGGAAGTGATAAGACCATCGCCCATGATCGAGATCAGGATATAGGCGACTGCAGACAGGGCAACGAGGGCAATTCCTCCCCAGAGGAGCCACCTGGAAAGGGTCTTTTTTCCAGACCCGGCGGGGCTGCCAGGTATAGCTTGGCTTTCGGATCTGGCGGGACTTTCGGATCCGGCAGGACTTTCAGATCTGGCGGGACTTTCGGGCCTGGCTTGGCTTTCGGATATTTCAGGTTGTCCGGGAATTTCAGATTGTCCGGGAATTTCAGGTTGTTCAGCTTTTTCAGGTTTTGCGGGTTTGCTTTCCGCCTGTGTCGAGGCTCCGCAATTCTGGCAGAAAAAGAACTCCGCCTCAACTTTCGCACCGCAACTGCGGCAGACGATTGTTTTTTTAATTTCAGCTCCGCAACTGCCACAGAATCTGGCATCTTCAGCAAGTTGTTTGTTGCATTCGGGGCAAGTGGCCATTTTTATCCACCTTTCATAAAATATTCCAGCATCTGTCACCTGATCATAATTTAACCTGTAAATATCCGGGTGTCAATAAATGATCAGAATCCGGTCTGCCTGTTATCCCTTTTGCTATGTGGTGAATCATGAAAGGGGAAGGAAGGAAGTTCCGGAAAAATGGACTGCATCGCCAGTCTTTTTTACTCCAGTTCCATAATCTGATATTGCATCCTTCATGCAATTCAAACATGATTAACGGCGCACAATCTTGCAGTTACGGCCCCTGTTTTACAAACCAACTTCTGCAGTTCACAAAATTTACCTTGCAAAATCTGCAAAATGGCATGGCCCGGGAGGGGGGCATACGAATGATCGGGGTGTGATTGACATATTATTGGGCTGTATGATAAAATTTTAACATCAAATGCTAGTTGTATCCCCAAAGGAGGACGAGTCGTAAATGCCAAAAAATGTATCAGTGGAAGAGCTAAAAGCAAAGGCAAAAGAGCTAAGAATCAATATCCTTAAAACAGCTAAATTTGCCGGAAGTGGGCATTTTGGTGGTTCGTTGAGTAGTGCAGATATTCTGACGGCTTTGTATTACAAGTTTTTGAATGTCGATCCGGGAAAGCCGTCCATGCCTGAACGGGATAAATTCATTCTCAGCAAAGGGCATGCGGCGCTTGCCTATGTTCCCTGTTTGGCCATGAAAGGATTTGTGCCCATGGAATCTCTTGAATCATTCAATCATTACGAGTCGGCCTACGGGATGCACCCCGATGCCAATAAAATCGAGGGTTGCGATGCCTCCACGGGGTCCCTGGGCCACGGGCTATCATTGGGAGTGGGCATGGCGCTCGGTGACAGATATCAGAATCTGGACACCAAGGTGGTTGTCCTCATGGGCGATGGCGAGCAGAACGAGGGAAGCATCTGGGAAGCTGCCATGGCTGCAAGCCATTTCAAGTTGAACAACCTGATAGCCATCGTTGACAAGAATAGATTTTGTATCGACGGCTGCACCGATGATATCATGTCGATCGAGCCGTTGGGCAAGAAATACGAAGCTTTCGGCTTCAAAGTTATCGAATGCAACGGCAACGACATGGCCGAGGTAGACAGGGCTCTTGAGGAAGCGTGGGCGGAAACGGAGAAGCCCGTGTGCATAGTGGCCAATACACAAAAAGGATTCGGCGTGAAGAGATTCCAGGGAACGGTGGAATGGCATTACGGTGCCATGGATATCGAAATGTTCAATGAAGCTCTGGCCGATGTTGAATCTTTATAAGATCTTTCAGGACAAGGAGGATATGATCGATGGGTAAAGACGTTGGAACCGTATGGACCGTCCATGATGCAAACAAGATGACTTCGAGAGAGATCTACGGGCGTGTGCTTGCAGACCTGGGCGAAAGAAACGAGAAAATAGTGGGGCTGACCGCCGATCTGGCGAAATCAACAAATATCGGAATATTCGGAGAGAAATATCCGGACAGGATGTTCAACGTGGGGGTCGCCGAACAGAATATGTTCGGGATCGCTGCGGGGTTGGCCAAGACCGGGTTGATACCATTTGCATCAACTTTTGCCACTTTTGCTTCGCTGCGTGCTGCCGAGCAGGTAAGAACCGATATTGCCTATCAGAATCTACCCGTGAAAATCATTGCCACTCATAGCGGGGTCAGTTTCGGAACTGCCGGAACCACACACCATGCCACCGAGGACCTGGCGGTCCTTCGTTCATTTGCAAACATGACCGTCGTCGTGCCTGCCGACGGATGGGAGACTGCGAAAGCGGTCCGTGCCTGTATCGATATACCAGGGCCGTTCTACATGAGGGTCGGCAGGGGGTTCGAGCCCCCCTTGCATGAAAACGAGGACTTCGATTTTGAAATCGGAAAAGCAATGACGGTGAGGGATGGATCCGATATTACGGTCATCGCCTGCGGCACTCCCGTTCTTCAGGCCAAGGAAGCCTCGAAAGAACTGGAACACGACGGAATTTCCGTAAGAGTGATAAACATGCACACCATCAAACCGATCGACAAGGATGCGATTGTAAAAGCATTGATGGAAACCAGAAGGATATTGACTGTGGAAGAGCACAATGTTATCGGCGGTTTGGGGGATGCAGTTGCTTCAGTGATTGCAGAGAGTGGAAAAGCCTGCGCTTTCACCAAGGTGGGGATTCCGGATGAGTACAGCGTTATCGGATATCCGGAGGACCTGTACGCGAGATACAAGCTGGACGCGACAGGAATTGCAGAAACCATCAGGGAACTGCTAGGAAAAGAAATCGAAGCTGACGAAGACTGGACTGATGAGGACTGACCTTGAAGGCTGGCCGATCAGGACAGACGAAGATCGATAAAGGAGGCAGAAGATGAACAAAGCTACTGCGCAGGACATATTGGCGGCGCGTTTGTTTCTTCGTGCAGCTTTCCCGGCGATGAATATCCCTCTGACAGAGGACCCCAATTTCGTAAAAAAATTCAAAAATCTGAATGTCGTTGTGGAGTTCAAGGCCGAGGACGATGAGAATCCTCTCGCTGCACATATGGTTTTTTTAACCGAAGAAAAGGCGAACAAGATAGCTGAGGGCAGACGTTTCAAGGTATACGAAGGGGTCTACACCGGCGCTTTCGGCAACCTGAAAGTGATCAAAATGCATTTCAAGAGCATCAAGAGTATGCTCGGCGTGTTCAAGGGCAACACACCGCTGGATATGATGGGTATTGTACCTTCCGTATTGAAGAACATGTTCAAGAGAGGTTTCTTCAGTTTTCTCTTCCTGATGCTGTCGTTGATGAAAATGATGCCCGATTTTGTTCCGGGTGCCGATGAACCATTTGAACAGTACCTGAAGGTGAAGATGTCTCTGTACATGATAACCACGGCGATGTCCGTTGCCACGAAATCCGGCTATGCACCCATGGTCAAATGGACCGAGAAGCAGACGGACAGGATCTACCAGTTCAAGGTCGGCCCCACCATTGCCAACGGGAAAGAAATATATCCGGAAATGGGCGCATATCTGAGGGTGAAATTTGGCAAGACCAAGGCGGGGAGGGGGATTTACGAAAGGAAGAGTCCTTTCGTATTGCTGAGCTTTCCTGATCCGAACGGATGCATTGCTGTTCTGGGTGGCAAGCCCTTTGTCCAGGCCGTCGTCGATGGCAACGTGGAAATAATCGGTGCCGGCGATAGCTATGCGATCACCTTCAACGACAGGATGATGGATATTCAGGATATGCTGATTCCGTCCAAATTTGTAAAACACTGATTCCGGGCGGCGGGTTATTGCAGCAAAGAGAAATAATTGATCGAGCAAGGTAGATGACGGATTGGACAGATAACAAAATATAAAAGCACCCGTTTTTTTGGGTGCTTTTTTGATTGGGCCTGCCCGGGGCGGGAAAGGGGCGTTGATGGATGGGCGGGAGGATTGGAAAAGGATGCAACTGCCCGGGGTGGCGGCTTGATTATTTGCCAAACGGTATGATCCGGCCACCGGGAATGGGCTGGTTGGGGAAAGGGGCAGATGAGGTGGGCTCGATGGAGTTCGGGGAAAAGGATTCCGTGGATATAGACCTGCAAAATTATACTGTCTGTTCTTTGCACAATCAATCATGAATCCTGCTCCGTTATGCAAAATAGTTCAATGGAAGGAAATTATTGACCTTTAATAGAATATTTTGTTACTGACCCGAGGGGCGGGTGATTTGATCGATGTTGAAGCGGACTGCCTGCATGATTATGAAGGACTGGATCCGGCTGGGGCCGGGATTTGACTTTCAATCGAACATGAGTATGGCCAGGTTTTGCTGGGTGGGGCAGACGGAAAGGACAAAATTATGTTGAGAGGAGTAACTGCCATGCAGCATGATGATCACGGTATAAGAAAAGAAAGGGTTTGTCCGTACTGTACGGCAACGGTACCGCTTGATGCAACCGAATGCACATACTGCCGTTCGCCGTTGCCGGAACTGGAAATCTGCAAAAATGAAATGGTACAGGGATACAGCCATGATGGGCGCTTCGAGGAAATAAAAAGCCCGGTGATGCAAACTGATTCCGGGGAGAAAATCAAGAAATGGTTTGTCGGGATAGCCCTTGCCGTGATCTTTCTTTCGGTCGGCAGCTATATGGTTTACACCGATTATTTGAAAACAAAAGAGAGGGCGTCTTCCCCGGAACCGAAAGCGGCGGAAAGAGTTACCGAAGTTGATCAAGGGGATATCGATGCGGCAGATGCCTTTCTTGCAGAAGAAGATGGTGCCCCCTCCGCTATCGTTCCCCATCGGGACGACCGACTGATAGCGGCGGATTTTATCGGTTCTTCCAGGCACAAAGTCGTCCAGGCGCTGGGGGAACCCGATCTGGAGGAGCTTTTCGAGGGTTCCGTGGCCATGCATTATCCGGATCACCTTATCACTTTTTACTGCAACCTGTACAGCCAGCGCAAGGAAGTGGTTGCTTTTGATATGTTCAGCGGCTGCAAGTTGATACTGTTCGCTGAACAGGATTTTCTAGGAAAAACGATGAGCGAGGCGAAAGAAGAATTTGGCCCGCCGGAGTACGAAGGGGTCTGTGACAAGTACGGGGAGCCGCTGCTGCTATACAGCATCGAAAAAAACGACATGGTGATCAATATATTCTGTTACACTGTAGGCTCGGACCTGATAGATGAAGTGCACGTGCGCACAAAATACCCGGCCGACGAGTACAAAGATTACTATTAAGATTTCCGGCTATCCCCGGTAATGGGCAGTGGGCGGACTTCTTCCATAATAGTTGCTAGAAAAGAAAAATTTCCCGAACGGTGTGTAACAATATAAAGGCATTAAAAATTAAACTACATGGAAATGCTGTTCCGCTATCCCAATCCCTTCTCCCGCCTGTTTTATTATGTATAGCAATTGTAAAATGGCCCTGTTTGATAATAAATTTGTTTTCGGGAAGAACCCAAGCCAGGCAAAACAGAATTGGGATCGCCGGATTATGAAACGGTTTCCGGAATAACCGGAAAACATTTATTGATTTGCCATACAAAAAAGAGGGCTTCTACCTTGAAATATTTTGTTCCACCAATGGCGTGAATGTCTTTATTCAAGGCTTCTGCAGGATATAGTACATATATTTTCTTTTCCCGCTGGCATAGGCATTGTAGGTAATACTGTCCACACAGCCTGCAAAATCCTTTATCAGATAATTGATAAAGCATGGCAGTTTGATATTTTTTATCAAGCCTTGCCTTCGTTCGGTGTCCTCTGTTAAAGAATCTACTATCTGATTGGAAATATCCTGTTCATATAGCTGGTTGAACCCGATTTTTTCAAAAGTATCCTGGAAGATATTTGTTTCAGATGTTTTTCTGAAATCGGCAAATAGAAAATGTCCGTTTGGTTTCAGTACCCTCTTGACCTCTGCAACGAAATTATGAAAATTGGGATAGCAATGGGAGCTTTCTATATTGACAACGGCGTCTAGACTTGAATCCGAAAAAGGAATTGCCTCCGCATCACCGCAAATGAAAGAAAGATTTTCTATGTCCTTGTAACGTTTTGTGCAAAATTGCGTAGCTATGGGGGATATATCCATGCCCCTTATTTTTTTGGGTTTCAAGTAGCGTGCAATATATGAAGCCCCACCGCCCCTGCCGCTTCCCACTTCCAAAACATCAAGGTCTTTTAAAATCAGGGTGCCGGCTCCTGTGGCCACATGATCATACAATTGAAGGGGGAACCTTTCGGCTTCATCCGTCACATCGAGTTCCAAGTTTTTATCGGCAGCAAATCCATAATTCATACAGACAAATTCATCCGAGCCAATTCTGGAAAATTGATTTATAGTATCATAATAGTTTTCGTATATATGCTTGGAAGATTTTATTTTCAACAAAGCACGTAATTTCATGCCGGCACCATATCTGATTAAATTAAAAACAAGCATTTGTTTGTTCAATGCAATCCACTCTCTGTCAATATAATGAATGTTTTTACCTGAATCAGAGTACTCTTAAAATTGCACAATGTCAAGCTCCCCCGTGGTCACGATGGTTGACAGCTCCCCCGTGGTCACGATGGTTGACAGTGATTCACATGCGATAATGTCTCATCAGAAGACAAGGGAAAATGTCCCGGTTTTTTAAAGTTACCTCGTATTGATTTTATTAAAACGAGGTGAATCTGATGAGGAAGGTTTAGCTAAATATGACGGAAGAATTCAGGTATGTCGTGATCAAGAAACTTGTCGAGACCAAGGGCAACAAATTAGTGCTGCGCTTAAGCTGGGATGTACTCGACGCACCGTCAACCGTATGGTTCGGGGATACATAAAAGAAGGAAGAATATGTTTGAATCGGCAGTAAAATGTTTGCCAGCAAAAGGAAATGGCATGTGATGTAAAGAATAATAAATGGTGGGCCATGAATCACAACTTGATTTCACAATCTCCTGGATGTGCCCGATTTTGAACAGGGAGGAACTGTGATGAACGAGGGGAACCGCGATGAATCTACTATTTTAAAGGAACTGGTTGACGAATGGGATGCCATGCCATCCGAGAGTGAGGAGGAGCAAAAGGCTGCTGACGAGTTTTATTGGAAAAAAATACTGCCTTGTTCTATCCGCGTCTTTGTGGGGAAAGAAAAACAAAAGCTTGCAGGAAGATACCGCGGAATGATACTAACCGTGGGACAATCTCCTGAACCACTCATATTCTCCATCAATGCGATTGAACCTGAACGGGTGCTTTTTCTGTATACGAAGGAAACAAAAAAACAGCTCGATGTCATTTATAAATATACGGGCGATATAGTGCCATTTTCAGGGGTAGAGAAACGCCTGATTGGGAAACCTTATGCCCTGGCCATATATGATGAAGTGGTGGATGCCTGGAAACGCTGGGGAAATCCACAAAATGTGGCAGTTGACATTACTGGTGGCACGAAGTCCATGACCGGCGGGCTGGCCATGGTAGGAGCCCTGTTATCTTTTCAGCTACTCTATGTTAACAATGACAATTACTGCAATGTAAAAAGGAGGCCGATTCCCGGTTCGGAATATCTTGAATTGCTGCAAAATCCCTATGAAGCTTATGGTTGTATTCAGGAGATGGAAGCAAATCAACTGATGTCCCGGCAGGATTATCATGGTGCGTTGCTCCTCTTCGAGGAGCTCAAGGAGAAAGCACCCGACCCGCGTCGTTATGAGATTTTGTACCATATTGCTTCCGGCTACGAAGCCTGGGATCTTCTGGATTTCAAAACTGCGGGGAATAACCTTACGGATGCAGCAGCGAAAGCTCGCCGCTACAGGGGTGTCAGCTTTCTCAACGAGGAGGAACTGATCGTCATTGAAAAGCATGGCAGGCTCCTTTGTGAGTTGGCGGATTTGATACCATCGGGCCCCGGAAACACTACCTTGCCACTTCTTCAGAATAAAGAAGCCGTGATCATGCTCATAAATGTTCTTTACGGCAATGCACTCCGGCGGGAAAAATGGGGCAAGTGGGACACGGCTTCCCTGTATCTTTACCGCATCCTGGAAGTTATGGAGCAGAGACGTTTTGCAATCCATGGCGTGGATACAGCCAAACCGGATTACGATGAATTATATTCCAGCCTCGGAAAGCAGAACTTCAATGGTTTGCCCTTGAATGGCCCCGGACTGGATGATTTCCAGAAGCGTCTGATCGAGGCAGTAAATCGTGAAAGAAAGACTCTTGATTTTTTCCCCACATCTGAATTGCCTACGCCGATCAGCCTTTTTAATGGTTATATTCTCCTCAATGCTATCAATGATCGGTTTTCATTGAAGGCGTACAACGAGGGGAGAAACAAAAATAATACCATAAGCCTTTCCAGATTGAACCAGCAATTGAATAATCGCAACTACAGTATTCTGGCACACGGGATTTCCTTTGTCACGCAAAGGGATTACAAAATATTCAAAAACATGGTTGAAGGTCTGCTGCAATTTTTCTGCGATGTTGAGGGCATTGACAATTTCTCATGTGAAAGGATTGCCTTGAAGCTGGGAAACAGCCATCCCGAAGGAGTGAATAATGGACGGTCGGTTTCGGAAACAGCCATCCCGGAGGAGTGAATAATGGACGGTCGGTTACTGTAATATGAATGTTCCAGAAATCAAGAAAGCGTTGGAGGTATTGTCGGGTTTTCCCGGTGTATTCTTTGTCGGCGGCGGATTGCGCGATCTTTTGACAGGCCGTTTTTCACATGACATGGACCTTGTTGTTGAAGGCGCAGAAAAAGCAGCTCTCGCTGTGGCTAAAAGTGTGGATGGCACTCTGGTCAGATGGGGCGACAAGGACAGGGGGGTATGTTTTCGCTTCGTGTTCCCTCGCAAAAGCACCATGGCCGCCGAAGGGAGGACAGGGGGCAATACGTCCCGGCAGGCCTGGCTCGATATCACGGAGCTGGAGGGCGACATTGTCGAAGATCTGGGAAGGAGAGATTTCACGGTCAACGCCCTGGCCGTTCCCCTTGAAGAAATATTACCGGTTCTTGCCCGCAATAAACCGGCCAGGGACTGCGTGGAAGAAATGGTCATCGACCCTTTTGGCGGCCTGGCTGATCTGAAGAGGGGCATTTTGAGGGAAGTTTCCGGCTCCATTTTTTTGGATGACCCTCTGAGGTTGTGGAGGGTATGGAGATTCTCCGCTCAGCTGGGATTCTTACCCGCCGAAAACTTGAAACAGTTGGTTTCAAAAAATGCTCATCTGTGTAGAAAAGTAGCGGGTGAAAGAACCCGGGCCGAGATTTTCTGCCTGCTGGCGCAACCCGACGCAGGCACCTGGCTGCTGGAAGCGGGAAAATATGGTCTGGTAGAAAATCAGTTTCCGCAGATGATTCCCATGATCGACTGCATACAGGGGGGGTATCACCATCAGGACGTATGGGGTCACAGTTTTCAGGTTGTTCTGGAGTTGGACAATTTGATCGAACGGGTAAATGATTTTTTTCCTGATGATGATGCGCTGTTTGGCGATTGGCTTTCCCGGGGCAACAATTTGCCTGTTTTGAAACTGGCGGCATTACTTCATGATATCGGGAAACCGCTGGTTCGCGAAATTGATGATAAAAACAGGGTCAGGTTTTTTGATCACGAGAGGGCCGGTCTTGGGTTGATCAAAGAAATTGCCGGTGAGCTGAAATTGTCCGCCAGGGACAAAGCTTTGTTGCTGTTTCTGGTGAAAAGACATTTTCAGATACAGGATATTGTTGAACGGTCCAGCAGCAAGACGCAGGAAAAGTTCTGGCGTGAACACGGGGAGGATACTGCCGGACTGTTTCTGCTGGGTTGTGCCGATTTGCTTTCCAAAAAGGGCGAAAGGTTATCGGAAGGCAGGGTTAAAGAGGTGTTGTCTGTCAGGGCTCCTGCGTTTTTAAAGAAATGGAGGGAGAGGGTGAGTCCCCGGTTCGAAGAGCCATCATTGCTGGATGGATGGGATATCATGGCCCGTTTCGGTTTGCCGGCCAGCGAGCTGGTTGGTTATTTGAAAGATAGTGTGCGTGAAGCACAGTTGGACGGCAAAATATCTACCCGCCGGGAAGCGTTTGATCTTGCCAAAAAATTGTTGTACGACAAGTTGGGGTCAGGCGCTGATAGCAATTTTTTACAATGAATCCATTTGAACATTGAACGTATCTTTTCGGGGCTGAACACCGTGAAATGCCGCTGAATACGGAATGGACAGTAAATGACCATGTTAACCTGTTAATATATATATATCAGTAATCAGCTAGATATTTTGGATCAGAAAAGAGGTGACGGACCGATGAAGGATTTTATCCCTAGCCCCACACGTCTGCTGTTGTGCAAAAATTGTAACCACCGCTTCTTCATTCATGAAAAAAAGATAATATACATCTGCCCCAGGTGCAAGAGCACCAGGGTTGTTGACGACAACATATTGAAGAAGTAGTTTCTGTGTCGAAGGTTTGAAATTTGTCCTGGGAGGGGTGCCCCTTGCCTTCAGGCTGTCATTCATGGGGTGCCGCCAGCAAAAATATGCACCCGGAAGAAATAATTTCCGTTTATCGTGGTGCGGGTAACGCGTGAAAATTCGGAGGGAGCAGCGGTTTTTGCCGCGACCGAAGAATCCCCCAATCTATACCCATCCCTTCAAATAATTACCGCAACAGGTACAAATAGCATTGTCATCAATCAAAACTGAACATATTATAAAAAATGTAGGCAAAAGTGACATTTTTATGATATTATTATCATGGTTATGGTTGTGTTTGTATGAATAATAGAATTATGTCCCCTATTTTACTGGAGCGGAGAGCTATCAGGCCATCATGGGCAATCAAGGCCTTGACAGCAGATGGGAAGCTCTGTTCTATCCTTGAAATCTTGGTTTGGTAAAAAAAACATCAAGAGGTGATTGACAACATGAAAAATGGGATGGTTCGATCGTCTTCATCAGAAGAGGTCATTGCAGGCCAGACGGGCGGGAGATTCATTCCATAATTGGCAAAAAACTGTCTTCTCTCGGTTTCGGGCGGGAATTTATTGCTGTATTATTTAAAACTGGATACAGGAAATAACAAGAAAATTTTATCAGTTGGTATAAAGGAGGGTGACTTGTCTTGAAAAAAAATTATATGTTGCTGTTATTGCTGGTAATGCTGCTGGCGTTGTCCGGAACCGGGGAAGCTTTTGAGCGGGGCTTCACTACCGGGTGGCTTCTTGGCGGCGATGATGGGCCGTGGGAAGAGGCGTCATCGGGTGAGATAGTGGAACAGGGCCAGCCCGAATTGCAAGAAAGGGGTTTCGAAGTGTCTGACGGGAGTGTGGGTTGGGAAGTTGTAACTTCCCATACCTTCGAGATCCGGGAATGGAAGCTGTTTTATAACTCCGGTTTGGGGCAGGAGGAATCTCACGAGGTAGGTTTTGATCTGGAAGTGACTCTTAAAGATGGCGGTTATTTCCTTGTAGCGACGGATGATGCTCCCGTACCGAGCGGAAGCGTGGAACATCATATTTTTATGGGATACGGGGCTGTCCCCAACTGGGAAATCAAGAACATCATACGCCCTGCAGGTTTGGATTACGTTCCCAGTGAGTATATCGGCACCGGGACTGCAAGGGTAAAATACAAACATCATATCTATGTGTCTGTTGAAGTAGAGGTTAGCTTCTATGAAAATGAGATAATGAAAGTTGGCCTGATAACCCGCGATGAAGCGGGCAACGAGGCGGATGAACGGAATTTGCATCTCCATGAAATTTTGGGAAAAGATCCCTTCATTCACGATATACGGGTGGATTTCGAATGCTATGGCGATGAGGATGATCCCGGTAAATCTGTGCCCCGTGCAGGGCAGGAAAGCCGCATATTCTTCAGGTGGGTGACTGCTCATGGCTATGGTCATACTGTAACCTGGTATATGGCCAATGGTTTGTGGGAAAGGAGCAATGTGGAAGGAGAAACACTTTTTACGGGACGGGGAAATGGTGCAACGTTTGAACTGTCCCCGATCAGGGTTCCCGCCCCGGCATTGTTTGCACGGATTATCCCGCAGCATGGCGATTATCATCCCTTTTTTAAAGATAAGTATTTTACTTATGACGACCTTGGAAATTTCGAAGGCAGCATAAAGGTCAACGTGGTTACGCCCGATGGCGATCCGCTTCCCGATATGCGAGTTCAGTTCTGGGGTGGAGCAAATCTGGGACACCTTTCTGAAAAAACAACGGATAAAAACGGCGAGCTGGAAATAAACTATCCTCCCGGAACGGACGGTACGGATTCGGTTTCACTGGAGATGACGGTATTTCCATTAATGGATCTGTATTGGTACCTGACACAGGTTGTGGATAACCCCTCGCGTATTGTCGTTGATCACAAAGCCCCCCTGTTTGTTTCACCTTATGTATTTGTAAAACAAAAATATCCATCGGACAAGAAATTGCAGGGCGTTGGTATCGAGGTTTATGATTCCAAAAATCCCGATGTAGTTATCAACCAATCTCCGCCTTCAGGCTACCGGCGGTATGCTAATGATACCTATGCAGGTGTGGGAAACTATACCAACAATGAAGTGGTCATACAGGGTAAACACCGGGCCTATATCCAGATAAATCCTGCTGATTTATTGCCCCCCAAACGCTTGGCTGTCAGGGCCGTAATGAAGGATACTGATCGGGGGCGGCGCGAATCAAGGGTGATTCTTGGAACTTGCGAGGATAGAGGTTCGGGCAGCAGTGGGAACGAATATGTACCGCATGAACTTTACAAGGCACGCAAGGAATTCAATTTTATTTTTGTCCCTTTGCAAGTGGGCGCCTGGGAATCCTCCGCCATTTCTTACCCGGCATCCACCATAATGAGGCAGGAGGAATTTATCCGCAAGGTATTCCCGGCTCCCATCAGTTTTAGCAAGGCGCTTCCCTTCCATGTGGCCCGGGCGAACGGGTGGCTCTGGGGCAAGGAATCGCATGACAGTTATCTGCGTCGCATATTCCGCACGCTGAACCGCATACAAAAATCTGGTCACGCTGGCGGGGCAGATCTTGTTGTGGGCCTGACCCCGCCGGGTTTTCTGGGAGCATCCGGCCTGCAGCAGGCCGGTACTTTCGGCCTGAACTGGGAATTCCTCGGGGCGGCACACGGTGCGGTGCTCCTTGATCCCGGTGAGGCGCTTGCACATCATACCTTGCATGAATTCCTCCATACGCTGGGTTTGAAGGATGTATACCCCAAAAATGAAGTGCCGCCGCTCTCCGCCAATGGTCATGACGGAAAGGGTCCCATCAACAATCTACTCCGCGATGGAAAATATATTACGCCTTTTTGTGAGGCCATAATGTATGATCATACCCATTTTCCCTGGCCCACGGGGCAGGAATACACAAAACTGCTCGAATATGCCACGCAACCCGTCACAGGAACAGGAGCTGAATTGTTACTGGCGGAGGAGGATACCGATGTTCTTCTTCTTTCCGGAGAGGTGGTGGGAGCCATCGACAAAATAGAAAGTGTTTTTCTGGATCCGGTGCTTCCGTACAGGGGTGCGGTGGACAGGGGCGTGGATATGGGCAGTAACTCCTACATGTTGCAGCTGGTCGATAGCCAGGGAGAAGTTCTGGACCATGGGTTCTTCGAAACCTTTAAATACGAAGGCAGAACTTTTGCTCCTTTCCAGTTGAGTTTTCCCCGTCGTGACGACATAGCAGCCATAGAAATTGGCCACCTTGTTACCCACCCTACCGAAGGCGAGATGATGCACGTTTGGAAACGTTATGAATTTTCCGAGTCTGCACCGCAAGTTACCATAACTGCTCCAACGGGCGGGGGGACGCTATCCGGGGAATTCCAGATCTCATGGAGGGCAACGCATGAGGCCGGGGCTCCCCTTTCTTCCACATTGATGGCCAGCGGTGATGGTGGCCAGAACTGGCGTCTCATCGCCATGGATATAGCACATGAAGGACCCGGAAATTTCTCCCGGACTGTAAATGCCAACGAACTTCCTGCCGGGGAAGAGTACAAATTCAAGGTGGTTGTCAGCGACGGCCTGCGTTTTGCCGAGAAGATCACCGCAGAAACTTACAAGGTGGAGGGTTACAGGACCTCACCGGCACTGGAAATGCCGGATGATATAACGGTCAGTGTTACCGAAGGAATGCATGATGCATCGGCGGTTATTCCCATGCGCAACATCGGCAGTGAAAAACTGGTGGTGGAATTTGACACCGAGGCGGGGGTGCCGGATTGGGTTTCCCCCGATTCCGGGGAAATAGCCATCTGGCCCGGTGAGAAGCATGTGGAAATAGTGCCGCTGGATTTGCCCACGGAAGCACCCGAGGGACCCCTGGTGTGCAACCTGAATGTCAAAACCAATGATCCCGAAAAGACTTCTGCCGTGGTCAGATTGACGGTCGATTTTGTGGAGGAAGCCGCGGCGCCGGGGTTGGCTTCTTGCCTGACGGATCCATCCGGCCTTCTGGATGGGGGAGATTGGCCAGTGGATACGCCTTTCGTCATTGTTGCCTATGCCGACGGCGCTCGGCGGGGACTTGATGCCGTGGTTTCTGTTGAATCGATTCCGGATGGTGAAATGGTAGCCGAGGCAATACCGATGGAACCCTACCCTCATATACCCGGTTCCTATATTTTGAGCTGGAATCCTGCTGAAAACGATATAGAAGCAGGCGATTACGGAGTGCGCATTCATCTCAGCGATCCGGTCACTGAGCTGGAAAGAGAAGTTGACGGTTACGATTTTTCTTTCAGTTTGTATGTGCCCAACTGCGTTCCCTCTTTTCAGGAACCGGAAGAGTATGAAAGCGATCGGGAGGTGAATAGGGGAGAGACCATCTCCATTCCCTTCCAGGCGGAGGATCCCGATGGCGATCTGCTGGATTTTACACTGGACAGTCCCCTTTGCGAACATGGCCTCGAGCTGGTCATGGATGAGGGCGGCAACAACAGCGGCAATATTGTCTGGACGGCCAACCAGGAAGGGGAGTTTGATATATATCTTACCGCAAAGGACCCATATAACGCCTGGGCGGAAGCCAAGTTCCGCCTGGTTGTCAAGCCACCAAACAAGGTAAGACTGGAAATCTTTATCTGGAAAAGCGAGTCCGGCGGGATGTATGGCGATGAGGTGGGCACGGTGGAACTCGGTTGGCCCTTACCAATGGTTGATGCCCATGTTTCGATACCTGTCAAGGCCGTGCCTGCCGAGGGATACGAATTTGTAAGATGGAGCTTGGCTCCTGTTGAAAACATTACCATTGACGATATCAATGCTGCCGAAACTACCATAAAACTGACAGGCGATGCCGTACTCCGGGCGATTTTCACCGAAATCCAGGGTAGCCAGCTTCTGGGGGATCTGGAAATCGGCGACAGGGTTGTGGATCCTTCGTGGGTCTGGGAACACAGGATGGGATCATCTTACAGCAATAAAGACCGTGCCGGAAATACCGTTCCGAAAGGAGTCAAGAAAGAGGTGACCTGGATTGTGGCGGCAAAGGATCACTATGATGTCGAGGGAGACCGCCCGCATGTCACCCTGGTCTCGGAAGAATTGATTGCCCGGCATCCCTTTGACGACAGCACCAACAGGGGCATCAAATGGGAGTTTGGCAGCAACAACTGGGGCGATAGCGGAAAGCCCAATGCTGACCATGGCCTGCGCCCCTTCCTGAACAGTCTGGATAAGAAAGATTATGCCTATGCGGGAGACGGTTTTTATAATGCTTTCTCGCAAATGTTCCGCAGCGGGGTGTTGACCACCAAACTGCCCAACAAGACCTGGGATACGGGTAGCACCTATTTCACCGACGATCGTGTTTTTGCCCTCTCCCTGGCCGAGATGGGCCTTGCCGGAAACCGCCCGGCCGGTACCGTTTTGCCCTATTTTGATCTGCCGTCGCTATCATATGCGCATGCCGAAAGACTGAAGGCATATTTGCCGCGTTTCCAGGGGTCGGGTTTGGGGGGCATGGATTATGAATGGTACTGGACCCGTCAAGCCGATGAGTGTTCCGAATATTATATGTGTGTCGTTGGAGTTTCCGGAAACAATTACGGAACACAAGCACCTACTAGCTCCTTTGGTGTTCGTCCGGCTTTGAATCTTTCATCCAACATGAAGGTTACACTTGTCCCCAATAACAAAGGTGCCTACGAGATCGTGGAAGGCGTTCTGCAATCCATAATATATGGAAACCCGTCAGGTGATGGGACAGTAACTGTAAAAGATGCCATATTTGTATTGAGAGACATCGTGGGATTGGCGAATTTGACACCTGAACAGATAATTGCTGCCGACGTTAACGGGGATGGCAAAGTAGACGTGCAGGACGCGATTTTGATTCTTCGTCGCATCGTCGGCTTGATAGATAAGTTTCCGGTGGAGGAGGCCTGAGGGAAGATTGCGGTGTCCCGTTCAGCTGTTCGTGCGGCCGCACCTTGCCTTGCATGAATTGCCAAACCAGAGTAGTTGAATACGGATGCGCCGGTAGAAAACCGGCGCATCTTTCCTGAATGACAGTGCCACATAATTCTTCGCGGCGCCATATCCGGCGATAAAGCTAGGCATCCTGCAAGCATTTTCCTCGTTAAAAGAATTTGCCTTTCCATGAAAAGATGCTTGCTCTGAATTTCCACGCGTTACCCGCACCACGATAAACGGAAATTGTTTCTTCCGGGTGCATATTTTTGCTGGAGTTCATTTACTTCCATAGCAATGACGACGTAAAAGCTGCCCTGCTTGTCAGCAAAGTCAAAGCATGGTACCTGAAATTCAGAGGGCGCCGTTCATATTATATTGCAATTCAGAGGGAGCGGCGGTTTCTGCCGCTACCGAAGAATTCCCCCATCAAATTTCTTCCCCCTCTTGCAGGAAAAATTCATTGCAGCCCCTGATGTCCTCTGTCTGTCATTCAGCAGGCATCATTGTTTTTTTCAGGGCATTATTTTCGTTATTTCCCGGCTATTTGAAGGATTAATAAAAAACCTGGTTGAATAAAGTAAATACAAAAGTAAATACAGTAGAAGGTTGATTCCAGACAAGAAAGATACAGTCGGGCCAGATTGGTTGAATAGCAATAAAAATAGATCAGAAAGGACAGAATGAAGATATCAAAGGAGGGAAAAGCAAATGAAAGTAAACAAGATCGAGCTTTACCACATTTCAATTCCCCTGGCCGTGGATTTCTATCCGGCCTGGATTCCTGGCTATCCGCAAAGATTTAACCGCAGCACACTCCTGAAGATTACCACCGACGATGGTCTGGTGGGCTACAGTGCCGGAATGGCCATGGAAGAAGAGCGTGAAGGTCTGGGAACCCTGATCGGGCAGTACCTGATCGGGCAGGAAGTGGAAAAAATGGACGAAGTCCGGCAACTTCTCCGCGAGGCATCTTACCTGGGCTGGCGCAACCACTGGATCGAGGCTGCTTTCTGGGACCTGATCGGCAAAAAAGAAGGCAAGCCGGTTTACGAGCTGCTGGGCGGAAAGGGAGGGCGCATGCCGACATACTGCTCCACGGGTGAGGTGCACGAGCCGGATCGCCGGGCCGAGGAAGTGCTGAAAATAAGGGAAATGGGGTTCAAGATCGTGAAACTGCGCGTTCACGATGATGACATCAAGGATGATATCAAGCAGATCGAGGCGGTGCGTAAAGCGGTGGGCGATACCATGGAAATCGGGGTGGACGCCAACCAGGGGTGGCCGGTGACCATTATTCACAAACCGGCTATCTGGGACCTCGAACGGGCGGCCGAATTTGCCACGGCCTGTGAAGAATATGATATAGAATGGCTGGAGGAGCCGCTGGATATGTATGCATTTGACGAGATGGCCGAGCTGCGGCGCCGCACGAAGGTTCCCATCGCCGGCGGGGAACTGACCCCGGGATGGCATGAACATCAGGTCCTGTTCGAGAAAGAATCCCTGGACATCTATCAGCCCGATGCTACTTTCTGCGGAATCGACACCGCGGTAAAGATCATGCATGAAGCTACCCGGCGTGGCCTGCGCTTCAAGCCCCACACCTGGAGCAACGGCGTGGGTTTCGCAATCAATTTGCAGATCGCCGCAGCCAATCCTGTCCGGGAGCCCATTGAATTCCCTTACGAACCGCCGTCCTGGATCCCCAAATATCGTGATGGCATCCTGAAAGAACATTTCATGGTTGACGATGAGGGGTATGTGAAAATACCGGATAAACCGGGACTCGGTTTCGAGATCGATGAGCAGGCTTTGAAACGCTACGGGCGCAAATTTTTCGAGATGACCCCCCGGGGCCTGGCACTGAAAACTATCAAGCAGCGGGGTCTCTTCAGCGCCTTGAAACTGGCAAAGAGTAAAAAACAGGGTTGAACCATGCAGCAGGGGTTGGGCGGCCTTCTTTGCATCCGCCCAACCTTGCCCTGCCATTCATGGTTTGAATCTGTCATCCTTGCTGTTCGGTTCAACCAGGGGCGAACCATCGAATGATTCCTTGATGGCAAGATCTGCTACCAATGAGCCGGGTACCGCCCGGCTTGGCAATCCTTTACATAACCACCCACAGGTCTTTTCATGGCCTCGGGCCGGAAGATTCCGGTATTGCCTCTCTATATTCTTTTTTACCCCGAGCATGGTTCAAGACTTCTTGCTCCTGCCCCTATCTGTCGGAGGGGTGATGCAGGTTGACACCAGAGACAGAATGTTATTATAATTACTTTACATAAAACAAATTGCTTTCCTTGCGGACTACGCCTGCAGCCAGACAGATGGCAGCGGGAAAATTCTTTCCGCAGGCAGACACGGTGCGGGTTCCGATCATTTCCCTGAATTCCATGTATCCCGAAAAAAATAAAGATCGCTGATGCCGAACAAGAAGAAAATATGTAGCAAAGGATGATCGCCATGTTCGACGTACTTATCTTGAATGGAAACGTAGCAGACGGTTCCGGCAAGCCCTGTTACAGGGCGGATATCGGACTGCGGGACGGAAAGATCGCTGCTATCGGCAAGCTGGGTGATGCCAGCGCCGGGACGGTTGTCGATGCCGAGGGTAAAATGGTGGTGCCCGGTTTTATCGATATCCATTCCCATGCCGATTTTGTCCTTCCGCTGGATGACCATAACGTGATTTTGAGTCCCCTGGTGATGCAGGGGGTAACCACATTCATCGGAGGCAATTGCGGTTTCTCCTGCAGTTTCATCCTTCCCGAGAGGCGCGGGGATATACTTGCTCACCTTGAAACACTGAACGGCCAGTCCATGGAAAAAACAGCCTGCTGGAAAACGCCTGCGGAATACATGGAGCATGTCGAGAAAAAAGGCATGTTGCTGAACGCCGGGATACTTGCCGGGCATGGAACATTGCGCATTGCTGCTTCCGGCCTGGTAACGCGATTGCTCACCGGTGATGAACAAAAATTTCTGGAGCGTTACCTCGAGGAATGCTTGTCCATGGGATGTTTCGGAATGAGCACCGGCCTCCAGTATTTTCCGGGCCTTCAGAGTGATCTTGACGAACTTCTTGGCTGCGGCAAGATGCTGAAAAAGTATGGCGGGGTCTTCACCTCGCACCTGCGCAGCTATTCCCACACATTGGATCAGGCCCTCGACGAGGTTTTCCAGGTAGGGCAGCGCAGCGAGATCCCCGTTCAGGTTTCCCACCTGTACTGGCAGCCGTATACCAGGGGCCTTACGGCCATTACCAAGGCGGTTATACAGGCAGGTTCATTCCTGTACAATAGGCTGAAAATCCCCATCCCCATTGAAAAGGGGCTCGAATCCAAGTTGAGTCTTATCGAGAAGAAGCGGGAGGAGGGGCTTCAGGTCAGCTTCGATATGGTTCCCACATCCCAGGGGTTCACGGAGTTAACTGCCTTCCTGCCACCCTATGCTTTCGAAGGGAGCAGGCAACAGGCTCTGGAACGCTTGAAAGACCGCTCTTTTCGCCGAAGGGTGCTTTCAGATATCAACAATGTCGAACCCGTGTGGCCACATCGCGATGGTGCTACATGGTCCTTCAATTATCTCAAGATAACCGGCTGGAACGGCCTCAGGGTGATGGCTGTGGCCAGCGAGCACAACCGCTGGATGGAAGGCAGAACATTTCCCGAAATAGGGAAGAAAGAAGGGAAGCATGCCTTCGACGTTATCTGCGATCTGCTGATCGAGGAAAAGGGGCAGGTCATGGTTTTCCATACGCCTACCGGCCCGGACGATCCCTTTGCCTTCCGCTCCATGTGGTCGGGGTTTACTCACCCCCTCTCGATGCCTTCCACCGATACGATACTGCGCCCCGTGGGCAGGCCTTCACACGTCTTCTACGACGGCTTCCCGCGGTTCATCGATTTTTTCGTGAAACAGAAGAAGCTTCTTCCTATCGAGGAGGCCATAAAAAAATGCACTTCCGTACCTGCAGCGGCGATGAACATACGGGAACGCGGCACTATAAAGAAGGGATACCACGGGGACATCGTGGTTATGGACCTGCCGCGGCTCGGAACAGCCGCAACCTTTAACAACCCGTCTATTCACCCCACGGGTATCGATCATGTCTTTATCAATGGCGTATCCGTGGTGTCGGAAGGCAGATTCAACGGGGAGGCACTCCCGGGCAGGATGCTGCGCCGCCAACCCTGAATCGCAAAGCCGCAAAGCAAAAATATGATTTGCCCATGGAAGGGTTTTTCCCGATGTGGGAACAGTGCAAAATAGGACCGGTGCCTTTTAAATATTTTGGAGTCTTGCTTGAAAATGAAAAAGATGCGCGCATAGAATAGTTGTTTTGTGCAAATTCTTGCCGGACAGGGCCCATGACAAAGGTCAAGTCCATTTTGTGGTTTAAATTCCCCTCTGGACTTTTTTCATTGTCTAAGCCACCTTATCATCTTTTGTCTCGACATTCCCTTTTCCACGGTTTTCTTCTTTCCGCCCTTGGTACTGCTCCATCTTGAAGTACAATCTTCCGGTAGACCGGAGTTCATCTTGTTCCATCAGCAGGGCTCCTAGCAAACTCATAGCCGAATCCGTGTTGGGGAAAATACGGATCACCCTTTCTCGCCGGCGCACTTCTTGATTCAAACGCTCCAAAATGTTGGTGCTGCGCAGCCGCTGCCCGTATGCTTCAGGCAAAGCCATCGTATATGGGGGAGTGAAAAATGATTTTACTTTTGACAAAATATTTGTCCAGGTATATGATATATACAAGGAGGTAGCATTATGAAAGAAATAGAAAGATTACAAGAACACTTGCTTTTAATTCGTAGGGCTGCTGGTTGGACTGCAGAGGAGTTTGGTGAACGAATTGGTGTTACTCGACAAACTATCAATAATCTTGAAGCAAAGAGAAACAAATTGAATAAAACTCAATATATTGCCATAAGAACTGTATTGGATGCTGAAATGGTAGGATTTCCAGAAGATACAGAAATGTTAAAGTGCCTGTTAGATGTGTTTATCGATAACCCTGATAAATATAACAGTGCAGATAGAAAAGCATTACTTGCTAAAGCAAATATGCTTACTCCATCAATTTTAGCAGGTACAACAACACGAAAGGATGTGTCGAAGGAATTTGTGAGTGCTGTAGGAGCACTTGGATTAGCTACGGCGTTAGCAACAATTCCTGTTATTATCCCTGAAATGGCTTTGGTTGGAGGAACAAGTGCATGGTTACAAAAGGCAATAAAAGACAAAAAGTAGAAGAGAAAGAAATATAGATGTCAAAGCATTGGTATTGTGATTAAAGGGAATTGGAAACAGAGTAATGAAGAAAGTTATGCTGGAAATTAAGCAAAAAATATATGATAGCAAAACAAATCAAAATTGTGGGAGGAAATAGTTATGTTCGATAATCAGAATAAGAAAATCTCGTTGATTATTGTATACGATGTGAAGACGAGAGAGTATGCAAATTACCTTATGGCATTAATCGGGCAGAATGATGATAAGGATGGGAAAGTTATTGGTACAAAGGATGGTAGTATTTCGGCAGTCATGTACACTCCTAAGCAATATAAGGATACTTTACCTAAAATAACATCTAACACCAATATCTTATTTATGGGGAATTTTAAGGAAGCTAATGAACAGAGAAAAAATGTCAATATCATGTTTAATAAATATGGTATGAAATATGGCTGGCTTGGTAAAAGAGCAGTTATGTATGTGGAGGATTCTTTGCTTAAGAAGGATGAGTATAAAGACTTTTTAGAGTTTAGCAAGAATTACCAGCAAGAGTTTGAAGATTTGACTGCAAATGCTGTTAATTCTTTAAAATGGACGTTTGCGAATTATCCTTATAAATATAATCCACTTTTAGCTCACCCCAAAGGACTTATTACATCAAGCTCGGTTGCTACAAACATGTTACGTAAGGAGATTAGAGAACAGCAGTATAGATGTTTGACAATGGCCTTGTATCTTGATGGTTTACAGAAATTCTTGGAGGGATAATAGATGGATGCTTTTGCAGAAGGATATACCTTCTCTGAGAAAAACCTAGGAAGCTATACTGGCGCTACAATAGGGGACGCCTATGTAGGTTGGCAGACAGCAACATTCCCATTAAAATCGTATCGGACAGGCTGGGTCACAGCAGCACCAGTTTTACGGCCGATGTCTATATTCATCCCGATGCAGAACACCAAACCGGGGCAGCCGAGGCCAATATATTATCCGGAGAACCGCCGATCACAAAACGTTCCAAAATAACTCAATTACTGAACTACAATCGACGGTAATTGAGTATGGGACTAAAAATCCATGTGATCGTTTCCGAAAAAACGCTGTAAACAGCGATGAACACTGCATTGTTGGTCTGCAACAAAAATGCAAAAACGGGCATAAAACGGTCAAAACGTCAATTATTTGCCAAATTTGCAGAAAATACGCAAACTTTTTGGCAAAAGTTTGGAAAATTTGACCAAAGAAAAAGCTGTTTCGACGGGGCTAAAATATCCCGTAGATGCCGATGAACACTGCATGGTTGACCTCTTGGAAAACCTCAAAATGGCAAAACTTGCGCAACAGTTTGGCAAAAAATACGGAAAAACCAAGCCCAGGGGTGACGGACAATGCATCCGATACTCATTTCCGGGACGTGTGCATAAAAAAATGGAAGTCATGTAAACCCTTGTGCCACAAGCGTTTGCGACCTCCATTTGAAATGGTACGCCTGGGAGGACTTGAACCCCCGACACATGGATTAGGAATCCATTGCTCTATCCCCTGAGCTACAGGCGCATGTATTTTCTATTGATGATATTATAATTGAATTATCGTTGATAATCAAGAAATGCAGCTAGCAGTAACGGCAAAAAATAATGGTCATGTATCCATCGTGGAAGGGGATACCCCTTCCACGATGAGGCAAGATTGAACCCCGATTTTAATTTCCCCTTTTATTTTTCTTTGAGCAATGTCATGATCGGCCTGAAGTCGATGAACTGCGCAGCATCTTCTTTCAGGATGCGGATTGCCTCTTCATTTTTCGGGTTGATGGTCCGGCAAATGTCATGCAAATTTTCCACCGTGGAAAAGGTGTCCTGATGAACAAGAACGACGGGTACACCTTTTTCCTCGGCTCGGAAGATAACTTTCAGATCGGGGTAGAGGCCTCCGGTGAGGATGAGCACGGAAGTGCTGGTTTCCAGGGCCGACAGGGCCATGTCGATGCGGTCCCCGCCGGTGATCACGGCCTTGTTGGGGGAACGTCGCAGGTAGCTCAAAGCACTCTCGGGGGTCATCGTTCCTATGGTGATGTTTTCCACCGGGCGGTTCAGGTCGGATCGTTCGGTCAGCAGTTCACCACCAAGGACATCAAGAAATTCGTTGACGGTGGGGGCGGCAATGGCCCTGCGCCGCGGCATGATCCCGATCACCTCTACATTTTTTCTTTCAACAATATCCCTGTAGATGCCGGAAGTGACATTCCACTGTGCATCCGAGGTGTTGTTGAAAATGCATCCGAGGGCAGGCAGGCCCATTTTTTGTGCATATTCGAGGTATATCAAGGAATTGTCAAACTCGAAATCGTCATCGGCCCTGATTATGTGTAGCATGGAAGCGTTCCAACGCAGGGCCAGGTTGAAGTCATCCATGGCATTGCTGCCTCCCATGAAAGGAGTGATCCCGCCTTCTATGAGGACAACGTCTGTACCATGAGATACTTTACCGAAGCACCTATCCAGATCTTTCAGCAGGGCTTCCTCGCGTTCCAATTTTTCCGAGGAGAGATAGTACTCGGTAATGGTAAGGGGCGATATGGTCTTGCTTGAATGTTTCAGTTGCAATATTTCTTTCATGAACTTGCTGTCATCATCAACCTGTTTGGTTGGCCCCCGGTGTGTGCCAAGTGGTTTGAAATAGGATACACTGTATCCCTCTTCTTTGATCTTCAGGGCAATAGGCAGAGCCAATGCCGTTTTTCCGCTGCCGGCTCTTCCGGAAAGGTAGATTGCGCGCATCTACAATGGCTCCTTTCTGATGGTATTTGCTCCATTGATCCATTCCCATTACGGATGGACCCCGATGTGCTATCCGCGGGCAGGTTTGAACAAGACAAACATGTCCGCCAACATCATCAATCCCAGTGGGGATTGATCGTTATTTTTATATCCAGTGCCGAAACCCCTTTGTTGAACGCCCGCAGGGGGTTGATATCCATCTCCACGATTTCCTCGAAGTCCATGGCCAGGGAAGCTACCCTGGCAATGGTATCCACGACCGCCGCGATGTCTGCCGGTTTGCTGCCCCTGTATCCCCGCAGAAGGGAGTATACCTTGGTTTTACGAATCAGGTTTTCGATCTCGTCCGGATCCTTCAAAACCGCTGCCAGGCTGAAAGCGACGTCTTCCATAAGGTTTACATAGATGCCACCAAGACCAAAGGCAATGAGGGGGCCAAACTGGATGTCCCTGGTCATGCCAATGATGAGTTCTATCCCCTCGCCAACCATCTTCTGGATTTCCACTCCGTAGATGGGTGCATCGGGTAGAAAGTGTTTGACACGTCTCAGCATGTCCCCGTAGGCTTTTCCAACCTCTGTTTTGTTATAAAGGTTCAATTTTACTCCTCCGACATCGGTTTTGTGAATGATATGATGGGAGGCTATTTTCATGGCCACGGGATAACCCAGCCTTTCACTGATGTTGATGGCTTCATCTTTTGTTCGGGCTCTGAGGATGGGGCTGACCGGTATTCCATAGGCGGAAGCAACGCGGGATGTCTCGTCTCCCAGCAGTACCAGTCTCCTGTCTTTCAGAACATCATAGAATATGGCCTTAACTGCATTCTGGTCACCTTCCGGTTTGAACATTTCTTCTTTTTCCCTGTATTCCTGTTTGAATCTCGTGTAAGAGGCCATACCCTTGATTGCTTTTACTGCCGGTTCCGGGAAAGTGTAGACCGGTATGTTGTTGCTGGCTATCTTCTGTTTTGCTTTTTCCAGTGTCTTTCCACCCATGAGGATGGCGAAGAGGGGCTTGTGGGCAAATTTCTTTCTGACTTTGATCACGGCATCAGCGACAGCTTCGGGATCGGTAACCGCGGTGGGGGTCAGCAGCAGGATGGCGCTATCGGTATTCTCGTCGGCGAGGACTTTTTCCAATGCCAATTCATAGCGTTCCACCGTCGCATCACCTAGAATGTCGACGGGGTTGTAGATACTTGCTTCCTTGGGGAGTGCGGATCTGAGAATATCCAGGGTGTTCTTGTCAAAACGAGCCATCCTCAAGCCGGATTTTTCAACACAATCGGCGGTAATGATGCCCGGGCCGCCCGAGTTGGTTACCACGCCGATCCGGTCATTGGCGGGGAGGGGCAACATGGAGAAAGCGGCAGCCAGATCAAAGAGTTCTTCCATTCTCTTGACACGAATGACCCCGCTATGCAAAAAGGAAATATCGTAGGCCTGATCGCTGCCCGCAAGGGCGCCTGTGTGTGAGCTGGCCGCCTTGGCTCCTGATTCACTGGTTCCGGATTTTAGAATAATGACCGGCTTCTCCATGCTGGCTCTGGTCACGACATCGATGAAGTTTTTGCCATCAACGACATCTTCTATATAGCATAGAATAACTTTTGTATTGGGGTCGGCAACCGAACTTTCGATAAAATCGACTTCACTCAGGTTGGCCTTGTTGCCGAGGCTGATGAAACGGGAGAACCCCAGGGTGGTAGAAAAACTCCAGTCGATAATGGAGACGAGCATCGCACCGCTCTGGGAGATGAATGAAATATTTCCGGGCGGGGGGTTCCCTGTAGCAAAGGAGGCATTCAACGGGGTGTGCGTATCTATGAGGCCAACGCAGTTGGGCCCCAGCATGGACATGTTGTATTTTTCGCATATCTGCACCAGTTCCCTCTCCCGTTGAAGTCCCTCCGGTCCTGTTTCTTTGAAACCTGCAGTGATGACGATGAGCCCTTTTACACCTGCTTCGCCGCAATCGCGTGCAATACCGGCTACCAACTTTTCCGGGATACAGAGAATGGCCAGATCGACCGGGCCGTATTCGCCGATTGATTTGTAACATTTTAGCCCCTGTATCTCATTTTCCCCGGGGTTGAGTGGTACTATTGTACCCTTGTAGCCGCTATCAATAATGTTCTTCAAAACAGCATGGCCAATTTTACCGGGGGTGTTTGAAGCGCCGACCACTGCCAATTCTTTGGGGTTGAACATGAAATCCATTTTTGCCATAATTTCATCTGCCCTTTGCTTATTTGTTATTATTTCATTTTTGGGGTGTGATTATTTCAACAATGTCCCCGGGTACGGTTCGTGGATTTGCCTTCTCAATCCATGATAACATACTTTGGGGCAGCGAGGAATACAGAGCGGGGCGGATGGTGTTGTGCAATGGTGGTTGATGCAAGGAAGAGGGCCTGGAGAGAATACGAGGGATGATCCATCGCAGTTTTTGTCATCCCGCAAAATAAATCAACAGAGCCATGGAGATGGCACCCACGGCCAATGTGATGAAGGGGCTTTTTGTTTTCAACCCTGCTGCCAGCGTGGGGATAAAGGCCCAGATGTAAAGATTGCCCGTGCCAAGATCGATTTTGCCCCGGGGTGCCAGGATGCTTACGGAAGTGAGGGCGCCAAGAACAGCGGGCGCAACAAATGAAAGCCATTTTTCGAGCCATGGCGGCATTTTAAATCGTGAAAAGAGAGCCACCGGGATGATCCGCGGCGCCATGCTGACGGCCGAAACGCCAAAAATAAGAAACCATACATAAAGGTTATTCATGGCTCAAGACTACCCCCAGGGTCGCGCCGATAAATGTTGCGGCAACGATATTGAAATTGTTGGACATGGCAGAGGGTACAAAGTGCCCCACCAGCAAAGCAATCAGAGCCGCTGCAAGGGCAGTGTACAGATCTGATTTTTTTTTGATCATCAGGATCAGCAAAGATATATACATTGCCGGAAGAATAAAATTCATTCCCAGCTTGCTGATATCAACGACGAGAGTGCCAGCCAGCGCACCGATCAGGGTACTCAATATCCAGGATAGATGGGCGGCAAAAACGAGTGCGGCCAGATAAGATGTTGTGGCCGGGTGTGTCCGGTAACGGTTCATCGAAACGGCATAAACCTCATCTGTCAGACCGTAAGAGAGGATGGTGGCCGTTGCCGGAGGGATCCTGTTTTTCAAGCAGGGCACTGTCGATGCGGCAAAAAGTGTATAACGCAGATTGACAAGGATATTGGTCAGGATGATAGCGACAATTGAACCACCGGCCTTGAACATTCCGATGGCAATGAATTGGCCGGCACCGGTGAGGCAGAGAGCTGACATCGAGACTGCCTGGAAAACTGAAAGCCCTGCATCGCCGGCCATGATGCCGAAGGCAAAGCCCAAGGGGAGATATCCCAGAACAATCGGAAATGCGTCTTTCAACCCCTGTTGTAGTTCTTTCTTGAACATATCTGCAAAGGACTCTTTTACTATTCTTTGAAATACACCAGAATCTTGCCGGGAAGTGGCTGTTTCCGGTCCTAGCATAGTTCTGCAGCAAGTTTGTAGAATCCTCCTTTGATCCCGAATCTTGCCGGGGATGGGACAGGGAACCCCGCCCTGTCAGTCCTGCACTCTTTTATAGCGGGGTGTTGGCCGCGGCCCCCGGACGGAGGCAGAGGTTTCACAAATAAACAAATGGTTTGAATTTGTGTGGGTATTCCAATTTTTTGGAGAGAGGTTGATATGGCCGAGTTTGTTAATATTGTTGCTTTAATACCATTTTGCGGTTAAAATATATGTTGTCTTTGAAAGAAGTTGCAAAGGGAGGGCTTTACAATAGCTAAGACCACATTATCCAGAAAACAATTGAAGAGACAGCGCAAAAAAAGGAGAAGAGCAAAAAAAAGAAAAAGATTGAAAGGCCGGACCTGATTTTGGATATTACCATCAATTTGATAGAGGGGTTCTGTCCATGTGCCCCTTGCGGGGTGTATCGTCCATGAGAGTTCAACCTTTTGTCAAAAGTATTTTATACAAATGCCGTCATATATTGCAAAAGTAGGTCCTTTTCAAAAGCAATCGTAACCGGGGTCGAGATATTTTACTCGATATATGAACCGGGAACCTGCTGTTTGAAGCAAATGTATCGGGTTATACTTTGTACATTATATTTTGGAAAGATTGCCGGGCACCGTTCTTTCTGCATTGATTCCTGGTTGCAGGGAGAAAGCCCTTATTTTTTGGCCGCAATTCATTTCGCGAAATGCCGTTGTGGTATACTAGGCAATACTCTTGTATGGAGAACATCTGTTTGAAAGGATGATTATCTGTATGAAAGCGATGATTCTGGCAGCGGGGCTGGGAACCCGCCTACGGCCGTTGACCAATCTGGTATCAAAGCCCATGGTGCAGCTTGCCGGCAGGCCTTGCCTCGAGCATACGATCAGGTTGCTGAGAAGATATGGCATTACCGACATAATTATCAATCTCCACTACATGCCCAAACCGATACGCCAGCATTTTGCCGGGGGGGAGCCTTTCGGGGTCAATATTACCTATTCATACGAGGAGGAGCTTCTGGGTACTGCAGGCGGAGTCAAGAATGTTGAAAGTTATTTCGGGGAAGATTCCTTCCTGGTAGTCAGCGGGGATGCTCTTACCGATATCAATCTTGATTTGTTTCACGAATATCATCGATCTCATGGGGGAATAGCTACCCTTGCACTGAAAAAAGTGCCGGACCCCACATACTACGGGGTGGTTACGAGGGACAGCGAAGGTTATATTACACAATTTCAGGAGAAACCGACGTTGAAAGAGGCGATCAGCACCCTGGCCAACACGGGGATATACCTCTTCGAAAACGAGATATTTTCATACATACCTGAAGATCAATTTTTTGATTTTGGTGTCAATGTTTTTCCCGAGCTTCTGGGAAAAGGCGAAAAGATCGCCGGTTACGCGATGAGGAATTACTGGTGTGATATAGGTACTCTGGAAGTTTACCGGGAAGCTCATTATGATATGTTGACCGGGTTGGTGGAGGTCGATATACCGGGCAAGCGCTTTGAATCGAATATATGGATTGGCGAAAGGCCGGTTATCCATCCCGAAACGGTGATTGTTGGCCCTGTTGTTATTGGAGATGACTGTTTTATCGGCAAGGGGGCCCAGATATACGGACCGGTAACTCTTGGCAAGAAGACCACGATCAACGAGGATGTGATCATCAAAAGAGGCATCTTCTGGGAAAATGTGAGTGTTGGCCATGGGAGCCAGCTCATGGATTGCATTGTGGGAGAGGGGTGTGAGTTGAAGCCCGACCTGTTCCTGGAGAAAAAGATCATCGACAACGATCAGTTCGAATTTCTAGTGGATAATGAAAGGAACAACAAGGCCAGGCCTTGAACGGGAACCGACGGGTCCGGGTTTTCTCCGATATGGTTGTTGCAGATGTGATCGAATCTTTGAAGAGAAGAAGAATTGATGTTTGTTTTACGGAAAACAAACAGGGGGCGCGGGAAGAGATCCTCAGAGCCATTCCCGATGGTGAGACCGTGGGTGTAGGAGGGTCCGTGAGCATACAGGAGATCGGTCTCATCGATGGGTTGCGGCACAAAAGATGCGATGTCCTCTGGCACTGGAACTGCCCGGCGGAAGAGGCCGAAATTGTAAGAAGAAGGGCATCACGGGCCAGATTTTTTCTCACGGGAACGAACGCATTGACCGAAGATGGGCGGCTGGTCAATATTGATGGTATCGGGAATCGGGTCTCGGCCATGGCCTTTGGCCCGGAAACGGTGTTTGTTGTGGCCGGAATCAACAAGATCGTCCCCGATCTTGATTCTGCACTTGACAGGATAAAAAATGTAGTTTCTCCGTTGAATGCCCGCAGGTTGAATCTGGACCTTCCCTGTGCCCGCCTGGGGAGATGCACCGATTGCAACCATGATCTGCGTATTTGCAACGTGGTGACCATCATTGAAGGGAAACCCCTGCATACGAATTTGAAGGTAGTGTTGGTCGGGGAAGAGCTGGGGTTCTGATCCCGGCCAGACGGGAGCCTTTCTGTTTTTTTCTTGAAGGCAGAGGCAGGCGGGGAGAAAATCATAATTTATTTGCTCTTTCTTGTCGATAAAAAGGGGCGGTTTGAATGTTAAACGAAAGCAAAGACGATATTCACGGAAAAGCAATACTGGATATTCTACCGGATCCGTTGATTTTGACCGACAGTAAAGGTTGTATTGAATGGCTCAACCGGAAAGCCGAGAAAGTCTTTCATCTTTCACGGACCGAGGTTCAGGGAACAAAATTCAACGAGGCTATCAAAATTTACAAGATAGCGAATCTTGTTGAAGAAGTTTTGATAAGCGGGGAACCTTCCGGAAGCTCGTACGAGACGGCTACAATAAGGTTGGAGGACCGCAACATCGAATATTTCTTCAAAATAAGCGTGAATCCGGTCTTTGAAAATGGGAAACTGTCCGGTGCTCTGGTTCTGCTGTCCGATGTGTCCAGGTTTGGCGAGCTGGAAAAAATCAAAGCCAATTTTGTGAGTATCGTGTCGCATGAATTCAGGACGCCGCTTGCTTCAATTGCCATCGGGGTAGGCATGTTGAAGGAAGGCCTGCTGGGGGAATTGAACGAAAAGGGCCGGCAGATCGTCGGGGCTATCGAGGAAGATTGTGACAGGCTCGACAACCTTGTCAACAACCTGCTGGAACTTTCCAGGATGGAGTCCGGCCGTATCAACATAGAGAAGGAAGCGGTGGACCCGAGGGAACTGGTGGAGGAGGCGATACGTCTGCTGGCTTTACAGGCGGAAGCAAAAAAAATCACCATTACAGCCGACCTGCCTTCGCAGTTGCCCCCTGTCGAGGCGGACTTCAACAAAATAATATGGCTGTTGACAAACTTGATCGGGAATGCTCTCCGTTACACACCGGAAGGGGGTAATATAAAGATAAAAGCCAAAAAACCATCGGGCAACCGTATGTTTATTTCAGTTATAGATACCGGGTGCGGAATACCGAGGCTTTACCAAAAAAAGATTTTCAAGAAATTCGTTCAGGTGAAAAACGGCGAGGCTCCTGCCGGGGGATCGGGGCTCGGGCTTGCTATCTGCCAGGAGGTCGTGGAAGCTCATGGCGGGCGTATCTGGGTGGAAAGCGTTGAAGGACAGGGAAGTACCTTTACTTTTTCATTGCCTTTGAGCGCGAAGGAAAAACTGTAACCAAATTTACTGGAGGTATTGATATGGGTGAAATCCTGTTGGTGGAAGATGAGAAAAATATCATACTGGGTGTTCGTACCTGTCTGGAGGCAGTGGGGTACGATGTGCACGTGGTTGAAGATGGCGAGGAGGCCCTGGATTATGTTAACGAGCGGAAGCCTGATCTGATCTTGCTTGATTTGATGCTTCCCAAGGTGGATGGTTTTGAAGTGTGCCGCACCTTGAAAAGCAATGAAGAAACAAAAGATATTCCGATTATCGTTCTTACGGCCAGAACGGGCATGGAGGACCGTCAAAGGGTGGCGGAATTGGGGGCGGAGTCGTACATGACCAAGCCGTTCCGTCCACAGGAGCTATGGGATAAAATAAAGCATTATCTACCCGACAAGGGGGAGGGGGAGTAGCCTTCCTCTCCGGGTAAAAACTGTTTACAGTCGCGACGGCGGTGTTGTCTTCCGTTGATTCCAGTCAATACGATCAAGCGGCTTGATACGATATTTATCGTTCGCCGGTTTTCCGTTTATCGTTATTTCTTCGGTTGGCGTGGGTATTCCTGCATCCATGCGGTTTTTCAGATCGGCCAGCGTGCCAAAGCCTTCAATCTCGATCACATCACCATCTGCCAACTCCCGGTGTTTGTCCGCGAGTTCTCCATTGACCGTCACGTGGGGTCTGATTTTAATTTTATTTTGTTTGACAAAAACATAATAGTGATCGTGATTGATGACATCTTGCATGGTGATGACAGCTTCCTCTCCGGGGGTAGCCGGCTCCACCATGATTTCATCGTTGGACTGAACGATGGCGTCCAGGCTTGCCGGTTCGCCATTCAATCTGATGATGGCATTTTTGCCGGGTTTGCCCGGATAGATCTTCTCCCGGCCGCCGACGAGTATTGTTTTCGATGCACCGCGCAGGGCGATCAGGGAACGGGGGCTGTAACCGGCGACAATCAATACCCTGCCGATGGAGGTTGCCTCTGTTTCCAGCAGGCGGACAACTTTGCCGTTCACGGTCACATACGAGAAACCAAAATATTTTTTTCCCCGGGACGAGAGGGCTATGCCCATCGGGGTAATACATTCCGGCCCTTTCAATTTTTCACCGCTGTAAACAATATTTTTCAGGGATCCAAAATCCCGGATGGCAACTCTTTCCCGGGGCAAACCAAATTTTTCGGCAAATTTTTCACGCAGCATGGGTGTTTTACTGCCCCCGCCGATACAGAAGAGGGCACTCGGTTCCTTTTTGTTGTATTTCAAAACGGCCCTGTATATCTGTTCGGTAATTTCATCCACGACCGGTTCTATTACCTGAACAATTTCTTCATGGGTGGCCCGGATGGTGTTGCCGATTATATCCCTGAAGGAATACTGTTCTTTGGGGGAGGATGCCTGAAGTTTCAGTTTTTCAGCGCTTTGAAAGTCGAGCAGGTAATGCGCGGACAATTTTTCGGTAATTTCATCACCGGCCATGGGTACCATGGCGTAAGCTATTATAGAACCATCGTTTGTGATGGCGATGTCGGATGTGCCGGCCCCGATGTCCAGCAGGGCGATATTCAGAAGGCGGTATTCGGGGGGGATAAGGGCATGCATGGCGGCAATGGGTTCCAGGGTAAGGCTGTGCAAGGAGAGCCCGATCATTTCGATAACCGTGAGCAGGCTGTCGACGACCGCATTGGGAAGAAAAGTGGCCAGGACATCCGTTTCCATCTTTTGACCTTTTTGCGAAACGAGGTTCGAGATCGGGTAGCCGTCAAGAAGGTACTGAACGGTGGTGTATCCAACGCAGTAATGGGGCGATTCAACGCTGTTGTTGGAAAGATCATCCTGCGCTTTTTTGACTGCTTCCAGCTCCAGGCTCAGTATTTCTTCCGGAAGGATACGGTGCTCCGGGGGCAGGATTTTTCCGGCCTTTTTCTGCAATGTGGTCAAGGTTCTTCCGGCGACAGAAACTGAAACCCGGTTCAATTCCACCTGCAGTTTCTTTTCCAGCCGTTCTTTGACCTGTTTGGCGGTTTCGGCTACCCCCGCAATGTTGTGTATCTGGCCATCGAGCATGTCTCTTTCGGGATGTTCCTGAAGCTCGATGCCCAGTATGCGCAGGTTGTCTTCCTCGGGATAGCAGACCAGCCCTACCACGGTACGGGTTCCGATGTCCAGCGCAAAAATGATATGGTCGGGGTTGATGACGTAAGGTTTCTCCGGCATATGTTCTCCTCGGTTGCTTGTAATATTATCCTGGCTTAATATTTCGTTATATTTTGCTGAATATCCTTTTTATATTAAACATTCGAGGTCAATTCAATCGGTGACCCTTCATGGCTGCTGCGAATACCCCAAACCTTGCCAACATGGGGTTGGTGGTCATCGGGTCGATGATTTTAATGGGAAACATCGGTTCTTGACATGAACGATAGCTGTTGTGCATATGATGACCATCAGTTATACTTTAGTAGAAGTATTTTCGGGAGGATGAAATGTCTGATCATGCCCATGATTACGAGCAGGGGCCGATAAGGCCGCCAAACGAAGCAGGAAGTTTGTTGATCCGTATAAGCCGCAATTGCCCCTGGAATCGCTGTTTGTTCTGCCCGGTGTACAAATTCGATAAATTCAGCCGACGTTCCATGGAGGATATAAAAAAAGATATTGATGTCATAGCCAGACACGTTGAAGAGGCTGCTGAACTGCTGTCAATAGATAGCGGCGGCGGGGGGCAAGGTATAGCAAAGGGAGTAAACACCATCTACAATCAGCGGCCGGAACTGTTGTCCGTGGCCAACTGGCTGTTGAATGCAGAAGGAACCGTGTTTCTGCAGGATGCCGATAACCTGGTGTACAATGGCGATACTCTCGGTGAGATAATTACATATATCAAGGAAAAAATCAGAGGTGTCACGAGGATAACAACCTATGCCCGCGCCAAGTCTCTGGCGAAAAGAAGCCTGAAAGAATTGAAATCAATAAAGGAGGCCGGATTGACACGAGTCCATGTGGGGCTCGAGTCGGGTTGCAACGAGGTCCTGAGCTTCATGAGAAAAGGGGTAACAGCCGAGGAACATGTGGAGGCAGGACGGAAAGCCAGGGAAGCCGGGTTGATTCTCAGTGAATATGTTATTTTGGGCCTGGGGGGAGAAAAATACTGGATGGATCATGCTCTGCAAACAGCGGAAGTGTTGAACCAGATTGATCCCGATTATATCAGGCTGCGCACGCTGGCCGTTCACCCCTTTTCGCCCTTGATAGAAGCGTTGCAGGATGGTTCATTTACCCCATTGGCGGATGAACAGGTTTTGCGTGAAGAAAGAATATTGCTGGAAAAACTGGAAGGCATCAGCAGTGAATTGCACAGTGATCATATCCTCAACCTCTTGCAGGAAGTCGAAGGGGTGTTTCCGGAGGGTAAAAAGGCCATGCTAGATACGATAGATGCTTACATGTCCCTCCCGGAAGAAGAAAGAGAGCTGTTCCGCCTGGGGCGTCGGACGGGGGTGTTCCGCTGCCTCGGAGACAGGGAAAATCCATTACTGAGGAGAAGAGCAGAAGTGTTGCTCATGCAAGTCAAGGGGAAAGGCCTATCTGTGGATGAGTTTATCAGCGATATTGTCACCAACTATCTCTGAAAACATTTGTAAAGGAGTGACAGGTATGATTCCCGTGAAGGTGAAAGAGGTTGTTCTGGATCAGTCGCATAGCCCTCTGCTACTACTGGTAGATTTCGATGAGGCGATTGTTCTGCCCGTGGGAATTGGTTTCTGGGAAGCGCAAGCAATAATTATGAAACTGCAGGGTAATTTGCTGCCCCGCCCCATGACCCACGACCTTATGAGTTCGATCTGTAGCCATCTTGGGGCAAGTTTAAGCAAAGTAATTATTAACGATATAAAAGATGATACATTTTTTGCAGAATTGTATTTCACCAAAGACGACAGTGAGATAATTGTCGATGCTCGTCCAAGTGATGCCATAGCGTTGGCACTGACCGTCGGGTCCCCTATTTATATTACCGATAAAGTTGCCGCTTACACGATCTCGATTGATGATCTGGTAGAGGAAAAGGGCGTTTTTGATTTTGAGGATTCCGATGAGGGCGGTCCACATCTTCATTGAAATATCATCTTCCACTCTTTGGCTATAGCAAAAAAAATGGGGAACGATGTTCATGATCGGGGTTTGCAGACTGGAGATCTATATCGCAGAATCTACTTCACTGAAAGACAAACGAAGGATTGTCAAGAGCCTTTTGCAGCGCGTAAGGCAAAGATTCAATGCTACCGTGAATGAAATCGGCAGCCATGATCTGTGGCAGATTTCGGAAATAGAAGTTGCCACATCGGCAACAGACAGGGCCGGGGCAGAAAAAGTGCTGCAAGAAATCATCAAGTTCGCGGAAGCCGACGGCCGGGTGGAAATAATAAACTACGGGTCATGCTATTATTGATGTGGAAGAAGGAAAGGGATGGCATCCTGGCATGGTTGTCCTCAAGGCGATCGAATTTGCAAAACATCTTGTTGGGGCGACACTTGGCCCCGGGGGTTCTGCCGTCGATGCTACCGCCGGCAACGGAAATGACACCTTGTTGCTGGCCAGAATAGTGGGCAGGGAAGGCCGCGTCTATGCTTTTGATATACAGAGGGAAGCCCTGAACATTACCAGGAGCAAACTGGTCAATGAAAATCTTGCTGATCACGTGTTGCTGATAAATGATGGGCATGAAAATATGGACAAACATGTCTCCGGACGGCTTGATGCCGTGATGTTCAACCTGGGATATCTCCCCGGTGGCAATCACAATCTGGTTACCAGACCTGCCTCAACATTGAAAGCAGTTGATATATCACTCCGATTGATCAACAGGGGTGGCATCATTACCATAGTGTCCTACAGCGGGCATCCCGGCGGCATGGAGGAAAGAGAGCAGCTGGCCGGGATGCTTGAGAATCTGGACCAGAAGCAATATCAGGTCTTGCATTATTCCATCATCAATCAAAAAAACCATCCTCCCCGGTTGTTTGCCATTCAGAAATTATGATCATGCTATTTGCCGTGAGCAGTTGTTGGACCGCCGGATAGGGGTGAAAGTACCCGAGTTTTCAAATCATTTCCATTTTCCCGTCCGGCATTCTGTATGATTTGTAAAAGCAAACAAAAGATGATATTATTTATACACAAATATCTGTTTTTGTTCTGATTTAAAATAACAGCCAGAATGGTGTCAAGGGGGGATTCCATGCTTCGCCAGTTGCCTCCAAAGTGGATCATAAAAAGACTACCCATTTATTTGCGTATCCTCGATGACCTGAAAAAGCGGGATATTACCATTATATCCTCGCATCAACTGAGCCGGGAAACCGGTTTTTCCGCTGAACAGATCAGAAAGGATCTGGCTTATTATGGCGCTTTTGGAACGAGGGGAGTAGGATACAGAACGGGCTATCTGAGGGAAAAATTGTTGAAAATAACCGGTCTGGAAAAAGTAAGAAATGCCGTTTTGATCGGGGCCGGGCATCTGGGAATTGCTTTTGCGAGATATATCATAACAAAAAACCCTTATATCGATATTGCAGGTATCTTCGACAACGACCCTGAAGTAATTGGCCAGACAGTGGTTGGTATCCGCATTCAACCCATGGAAAAGATTGAACAGACCATAGAAACAAGGGATGTCAAAGTGGCTATCATAAGCGTTCCCGTCGATGTCGCCCAGGAGGTAATTGATCTGGTAGTTGGGTATGGAATAAAAGCCATATTGAATTTTGCGCCGTTGAATATCAGTGTGCCGGAGAACGTATTCGTGCATAACGTGGATTTGACCAATGAGTTGCAGAGCCTGGTTTATTACAGCACTGCCGATAGCAGGGAGAACAGTAATTTGAAAAAATAAAATGAACGATGTGTGCATCGCCTTCCATGGTGTTTGCAGTGGCGGCCCATGGCAATTTTCAGAACGGAGCCGGAACCGGGGGTATCGAAATACACCGCGAGCATACAGTGGACACGATCAAAGATTTGCCCCTGTCCCGATTGACTTTATTTACATTATCAGATATAATCCTTTAGAGTCCGGAGCTGTGGTGTAGCGGTTAACATGCCGGCCTGTCAAGCCGGAGATCGCGGGTTCAATTCCCGTCAGCTCCGCCAGCTGCCGAGATAGCTCAGTAGGTAGAGCAGCGGACTGAAAATCCGCGTGTCCCCAGTTCGATTCTGGGTCTCGGCACCATACAATAATATAAGCGGAAGTGGCTCAGTGGTAGAGCATCGCCTTGCCAAGGCGAGGGTCGCGGGTTCGAATCCCGTCTTCCGCTCCATTTTTCAGGCGACATAGCCAAGCGGTAAGGCAGAGGACTGCAAATCCTTTATCCCCGGTTCGAATCCGGGTGTCGCCTCCATTTTTTTTGCCGGGGTGGCGGAACAGGCAGACGCAAGGGACTTAAAATCCCTCGGGTATGCAATACCTGTACCGGTTCGAGTCCGGTCCCCGGCACCATTTTTATGGCTATCACCCTGGCCGCATTTTTCGTCTTTTCACGGTACTTTCTTGTTCGTTGATTTTGCTGTCAAGGAAACTCCCCGCCGGAAACTATTTTTATATCTAGTTCTTCTGTCAAATCCCAAATATTTGTCCCCTTTTTCAGGGTTCAGGCATCTAATGATTAATAGGCAGGCGCCGGAGGTATTTTGTATTGATCAGTAAAGAGGGAAAGGGGAATAAATATGACCAGGAAAATCGTTTTGGATCCGGGACATGGGGGGAAGGATCCCGGGGCAGTGGGGTATCTGGAGGAGAAGGTTATCAATTTGCAACTGGGAATTCTGTTGAGAACCAGGCTGGTTGAAGATTACATCTGCGAGGTGCGTCTTACCAGGGAAAACGACTTGAGTCTTTCGCTTGCGGAAAGGGCCGGGATGGCCAACCGCTGGGGAGCGGATTTTTTTCTGGCGTTACATTCCAACGCCGGTGGTGGAAGCGGCTACGAGGATTTTATCTACTCGGGCAGGGTTCCACAGGAAACTATCGTTGCCCGGGACAGGATTCACCCCTTTGTTGCCGGGGTATGGACAGGGGCGGGGCGACCGGATCGGGGGAAAAAAAGAGCCAACTTTTATCTCCTGCGAGAAACAAAGATGGCGGCAATGTTGGTGGAAAATGGTTTTGTGGATAATGCGGAAGATGCACGGCTGCTGAAAGATGCCGCATTTCAGAAGGCTCTGGCAGCCGGAATGGCCCGGGGGATAGCCACGGCCCTCGGTCTGCCCAAAGCGGACAAAACACCGCAGAAAAAAACATTCTATCGCGTTATTGCCGGTTCTTTCATGGAGCGGAAAAACGCCGAACGCCGTCAGGCGGAATTGAACAGGGCTGGATTTGACTCTTTTATTGATATATACAGATTTTGACGATAGGGGTTATTCGGCGAGATGTAAGTTTTTATGCCATATTTGATCTTTTTCGCGCTTTTTAGGAGCGGAATATGCCATCATAATGGAACCTGGAAAGATGAAAATCAATTTTCTGTCCGTTGATGAATATACCGATGGTTTTACATCTGGAAATCAATTCCCCCAGGTGCAGAACATTTTTGTAGTCATATTCGAAGTCATTGAAATCAGGTTCAATCTGGTTGAAGTATCATCCGGGAATTATCGGGCAAATGGCGCCAAAGGAGCTTGCAATTTTCATAATTGCGAGAGGGAGACTTGCAAAACTGCGTTATAAAGTTTAATTCCAATTTCAATGATCGGCTCAACTTTGTTTTTTCCACCTCTCATCCAACGCTTTATTTATGGCCCTGTTTATGATTCTCTCCAACTCTTTCCAGTCCAGGCCTTCCGTGTTGACCATGAAGGTGAGGGGTGCGTCCTGGAGGTAGGAGGCGGGAGCGGCGGGGGGGCGGGGGTCATCGCTACGGTTGAGAATATAGTCAACCGAGCAGTTGAAAATGTCGGCAAATTTTTGCAAGGTTTCGATATCAGGTTTTGCACGGCCAACCTCGTAATGACCAATGGTTTGCTGAGACAGATTTACCAACTCTGCCAACTCTCTTTGCGTTAACCCCTTGTTTTCTCTAAGTGATTTTAAACGTTTCCCAAGCGTAGCAAGCACCTCCCTCGTTGATTATACTATGCGCAATAGTATAAAAAAATAATTACTAACAATATCAGTAAAAGGGGTTGACATACTCACCCGATGAGCATACACTCGTATCAGATGTGCCCCACCGTGAGTTAAGGAAAGTTACAGGACGGTGAAAATATTGGTAACAAGAATATATCTTGTCGAGGCCCGTGGAAAGCGGACCCGAACAAGGATGGCCAGATCAGTTGGTGTTGAGCAACAGACATGCTCACATCGGGAACGGACCGGGATCTGTGGTAACAAATTTATAAAGATTTTGATGGTAGTGGTTGTTTAAGAGATGGATGTTTTCATGCCGACAAAATTATTCGTTAATACTGTCTGCAAACGGGGCATACAGATAATGAAAAGATTTTTTCATGAAAAGGTGTGATGGAGCCTTGTCCTTCAGATTGTTTGCCGACATCGAAAAGAAGAGGAAAGAATTGTACAGTATGAAGGAAAAAAGTACCTTTACGGATCGGGGTATGCTGGGAACAAGCAGGGAATTGGACCTTCTGATCGGGAAGTATTACGTGCAAAAGAAGGGCAGGAAGTAATGTACGTTGAATTTTGATTGGCTATCTTGTTGGGTTTTGTGATCGATGTAGCAATTTTTGTTCATTGAAGATTGGACTTTCGGTAGGGAAGGTAGAGGTTGTTTTGCCAATATATTATGTCATGGCCGGGATTCTTTGGTTGTACCGAAAAGGCTTGCTCTGGAGAACAGGGTTCCCGGGCCGACACCGGTTTGATTACGATGTGGACCCAAAAAGGCTTTCCTGAATCGATTGACATCATCAAGCGGTAAATGCTAAAATGGTTGGCGAGAGGCATAGTTGCGCCTGTAGCTCAGGGGGAGAGTGCCTGCTTGACACGCAGGAGGTCGGAGGTTCAAAACCTCCCGGGCGCACCATCAACAGATACAGCGGTGGGTATATTTCCACCGCTGTATCTGTTTTATTTGCTGGAAAGATGGCTTGCAACCGGATTTTCCGATCCGTACATTTTCCTGTGAACGGCCGTAGCCATCATCGGGATTCCGCGGGTTCATGGAAAGGCTCCAGGGTGAATTCATGGGTGTATTCCCTGCCGGAAGGAAGCGTATATTCGGGGTGTGTCCTGGCTCCCCAGGAATCATCTCCTCCCACACCCATCTGCCTGTAATCAATGTTCAATACTGAAAATTTTTCCCGGGGCAGATCGCCGATATGGCGGGCTTTCTGAAGATCCTGGCGAGTATATTTCCATATCGAGAAGTCGAAAGTGGGCCTGCCGATGATTTTAAGTCCCGAGTTTTGCTCATCGGTCAAAGTCAACCAGCGGGCATCGCTGCGATTTCCGTTTTCCTGCGGCCGGACATAATCATGTGTCATCTGATCGGCCTTGCTCCTGTAGATGCCAATTTTTGCTCCTGTTTTCCGGTCCCAGTAGGTTTCATGTTCACCCAGGCCGTACCATTGAACATTGTTGAGTTTACCGTTGATTCGTGTTTCCATACCTATGCGGGGGATCTGTCGGTGGCCACCGGCACTGCTGAAGGTCATTTCCACGTCCAGCCTTCCGTTGCCCCATATTGTATAGACCAAGGAGACGGTACCCATCATTTGCCGCAACCTGTACAACGTTTCTATTTTCTTCATTGTCCTGCGGTCTTCTATTATTTTCAAATGCTTCAGTTTCATCACGTCGGCAGCTTTCTCCCACCTTTTGAGCCGCCGGGGCATTCTGTTGCCGATGTCATTGTCCGTGGGAACCCTCCAGAAGTTGGGTTTCAGTTTGCCTTGCAGCATTTCCTTTCCATCAACGACATAGCTTTCAAGGTATCCATCATTCTTCGAGAAGGCCATTTTGAAATTGGCTCCGCTGGCCTGCAACATGGCCGGTTGATCTTTCAGGGCGAATCCCGGGCCGGTTCCGGTTGATTCAGTTTTGCCTTCCATGGTTTCGAGGGAAAATTCGGCGAAGGCAATTTCATGCCCTGCTTTGGCCCAAAGGGTATCATGAGTCAGTTTGAATATGAAGCGGAGATGATATTCATCGAAGGACATCAAAATTTCCGGTTCATTGTAAGGGATGTGAAAGGATTTTTCCTGCTGGGGGGCAATTCCGGAGATATCGATTGGCCCCGTGCGGATAATTTTCCCGTTTTCAAGCAATTCCCAGTGGGCATCCACATCGCCCAGGTCTTTGAAGTAATTCTTGTTCCTGATGACGAATTTTTCTGCTTTCCCGGGGGGGAGGTTTTCGTGGCCGTTTTTGGGCCGGACGGAGATATTCTGATAGACTTTCTTGACTTCGTGCATGGCGGGACTCGGGGTCCTGTCCGGGCGGACGATACCGTTGCAGCAGAAGTTGCCATCGTTGGGGGTGTCGCCGAAATCACCGCCGTAGTACCAGTTGGGATCACTTTCGCTCTGCCCCGGTTTCCTCAGGCCCTGGTCCACGAAATCCCAGATGCAGCCTCCCTGCAGCGATCTATTTTCCGGGGCTTCGATTATGTCCCAGTAATCCTGAAGGTTGCCGGTACTGTTGCCCATGGAATGGGCATATTCGCATATGATACACGGTTTGCTCCTGTTGGCTCTGTAGAGGATCTTTTTGAAGGTGGGATACATGGTGCTGTAGATATCAACATGTTTCCTGTCGTAAGCACGTTCGTAATGTATGGGACGGGTAGGATCTCTTTGCCTTATCCAGTTACTGCAGCGAACGAAATTCACGCCATCGCCGCCTTCATTGCCCATGGACCAGATGATGATACTGGGAAAATTTTTGTCCCTTTCGAGCATATTCTTGATGCGGTCCAGGTGGGCTTCGGACCAACTTTCATCCCTGGCCAGAGATTGAAGGCCGTATCCATAACCGTGGCTTTCGATGTTGGCTTCATCAATAACATAGAGGCCATAAAGGTCGCAGAGAGCATACCATTGCGGATTGTTGGGGTAATGGCTGGTGCGTACGGTGTTGATGTTGTTCTGCTTCATGATCTCGATATCCCTGACCATGCTTTCAAGGGTTATTGCCCTTCCCGTATGCTGGTCGTGTTCATGGCGGTTGACCCCTTTGATGTAGATGGCTTTCCCATTTACCAGCATCTGTCCATTTTTTATCTCGATTTGACGAAAACCAAAATTGAATCTGCGAATGTCGATAGGTTCCCCGTCTTCATTTTTCAGGATCACGTAGGAAGGGTAGAGGTGCGGTGTTTCGGCAGTCCATTTGTCGGGGTTTTGTACATGGGCCTTCCCTTCCAGGGCGGAAAACTGTAATTCTGTTTCCCCTTGCGGGGCGATGGCCGGCACGGGGTATGATTTTATGAACAAATCGCTTCCGTCAGGTTTTTTCATGTGAAGTTCAACGGTGTAACCGGTGGCGATGTCATCCTTGTGGCAATTTTTGATTTTGATGGAGGCATCGATCTCCGCATCCTGGTAATCATTGATCAGCGAGCTGGTAACAAAGTAATCCTCGATGAATGTCCCGGGGGTGGAAAAGACGAAAACGTCACGGAAAATTCCCGAAAGCCTCCAGAAATCTTGATCTTCCAGATAACTCCCGTCGCACCAGCGGTAAACCTCGACCGCCAGAGAATTTTCTCCCTCGTGAACAAGGTCGGTGATATCAAATTCAGCCGGGGTGTAACTGTCCTGGCTGTAACCAACCTTGATTCCATTCACCCAGAGGTAAAATGCGCTCTCCACTCCCGCAAAATGGATCACGATCCTTCTGTCTTTCCAGTTTGGGGGGATATCGAATGTATGCCGGTAGGAACCCACGGGGTTGTCGCGCCGGATATAGGGGCGGTCTTTGGGAAATGGATAGACGATGTTGGAGTAGATGGGGACATCATATCCCTTGAGCTGCCAGTTGGATGGAACCTCCATCGTATCCCATGATGAATCGTCAAAGTCAATAGCGAAAAATTGATCGGGTTTCCGGGAGACGCTGGAGGCATAATTGAATTTCCAGCTCCCGTTGAGCATGATGACGAATTCCGAATCCTCGATTGTACCTGTAGCCGTTTCGATACTGCTGTACGGCACTCCGGTAGTTCTGGCCGGAAGGCGGTTTATTTGAAAGACATGCTGATTTTCCCAGTCATGGTCTGTTTTCTTTTTGGGAACGGCGGTATTGATGATCAGAAGGACGGCTGCGATGGTTACGGCCAGTACAACAAAAAAATCGAGGGGTAACCCGGGCATATTTTCTCCTCCGTTTTTGTGATCGCCTGTCAGTATTGCACTCTCAAAATAATATTAGCAGCTGTCCATATCACTGTCAAACAGCTGCCGACGGGGGATTTGCATCAGGTTGGCCCCTTGCTGCCTCCCCCGACGCGTGAATACGGGGTGGAAATCATGCCGCTCTCCATTGTACCCGATGTTTCGTTCGCTTCACTCAGGATTCCTCGTTGCATGTGGCGGTCGGAATGAGTGAGGGAAAGCCCGGGATGAGAGGTGGAAAGGGGTGATGAAAAGGGTTCCACATGGGGGAAAGAGTTTTTCCTGTACTTTACTATACAATCATATTTTGTTATATTCTGTTTCAGGGGGCTTCAGAAAAATAAAACGCACATTTTACCAAGATAGCTTTTCCTGCTTGCCAGGGCCGCAACTTGTTTCAGACGGGTTTGCTTGAGTCACGGACTTCTTCAAATCATGAATGGGGTGTTGTTTTATGCCGGCCAACCTTACACCACAGTATCATTCGGCGGAGGAAGCATACAAAAAAGCAAAAACCTCTGCAGAAAAGATTGCTGCACTGAGGGAGATGCTGGCCACAATTCCCAAGCACAAGGGAACGGAGAAACTGCAGGCCGATATCAAGAGCCGCCTGGCACGGCTGCGGGAGGAGAAAGGCAAGAAAAAACAGGCGAAAGTTTACAACCCCTTCAATGTGGACAAGCAAGGAGGCGGCCAGATCGTGCTGGTTGGATATCCCAACACCGGCAAATCGGCTCTCCTGGGAGCCCTTTCCAGAGCCAGGCCGAAGGTTGCCGATTACCCCTACACGACCACCTTGCCATTATCGGGAATGATGCCCTACGAGGATATCTATATACAGCTTGTCGACGGTCCTCCCATAACTGCGGACAATATTCCCACAGGTTTTCTGGGAACGATTCGTGAAGCCGATGCACTCATTCTTCTTGTCGATGCTTCGTCCGACGATTGCCTGGAGCAGTACGAGGGTACACTTTCCATTTTACAGGAAAAACAGGTTATTGACCTCTCCGAGGAAGGAGAATTTATTGCGCCGCAGCCTTTCATGGTTGTGGCTTCAAAGCTTGATGTTCATGGCGCATCCGATAATTTGCAGTTGTTGCGTGAGTTCAAGCCGGAACTGGCCATCCGTGGTGTCTCCACGGAGGGAGAAGGACTGGCGGAGCTGAAGGAGGACATTTTCAAAACAATGAATATTATCCGCGTCTATGGCAAGGCTTCGGGGCGGCCTGCCGATATGGATCGTCCCTTTATCTTGAAAAAAGGCAGCACGGTGATTGATTTTGCGGAAGGGATCCACAAAGATTTTACCCGGAACCTGAAAAATGCCCTTGTCTGGGGCTCGTCAAGGTACGAGGGGCAACCCGTCTCCCGGGATTATATTTTACATGACAGGGATATTGTCGAACTGCAAACGTGAGCGTTCGATCATGCAGGTGCAGTGAAAACTTCCTGTCCTTGAAATTTCATCTCCCGGGCAATGTGGTGGCCGACGGCGGTTTGAAGGCGGAGGATGTCGGTATGCCGGAACTTCCAGCCCGGAAGTAATCCTTGAAGGCAGGAAATATTGATCATGATGCGAATATTATTAGATGTTGGTACCATATTGTTCGGCATGGCATTATAAGGTAAATACAATACTTGCAGAATGGGGATGTATAGAGATTGCCTGATAAACGCATCAACATTGACATCGAAATCGATAGATTCGGGGGACACAGATGTAAAAAGGGCACTTCGCTCAAGGAAATATGGCAGAAAGTTCAACCGCAAAATGCCCCGGCGGCCATTGCCGCGGTTGTGAATGATCGTCCCAGAGATCTCTTTTTTTCGATCGATGAACCGGTGAATATCAAATTTCTTTCTTTCGAGGACAACGAGGGCGCAAAGATTTACTGGCATACCACCAGTCATGTTCTTGCCCAAGCCGTCAAGCGTCTTTACCCCGGGGCAAGGTTGGGTATTGGCCCGGCCATTGAAAATGGTTTTTATTATGATTTTGAATTCCCCGAACCTATCTCCATGGAAGATCTGGAAGCCATTGAAGCGGAGATGAAGAAGATTGTCAAAGAAAATCTTTTCCTGGAGAAGATGGAGATGGATCGCCAGGAGGCCGAAAAATATTTTCGGGAGAAGGATGAGCCCTACAAGCTTGAATTGATCAGGGACTTGCCCGAAGATGAAAAAATTACTTTTTACCGCCAGGGTGATTTCATGGATCTGTGCACAGGCCCTCATCTGCTTTCCACGGGGCGCCTGAAGGCTTTCAAGTTGACCGGGTTGGCCGGGGCTTACTGGAGGGGCAGTGAAAGGAACCCGATGCTGCAGCGTATCTACGGCGTTTCTTTTCCTACCAAACAGTTGCTTGCGGATTATCTGGAACTTCTTGAAGAGGCCAAAAAAAGAGATCATCGCAAGCTTGGCCGCGAGCTGGATCTTTTCAGCCTGCACGAGGAGGCCCCGGGTTTTCCCTTTTTCCACCCCAGAGGCCTGATCATCTGGCATGAGCTGGAAAATTACTGGCGTGAGGAACATGTGCGCGGCGGTTATCAGGAAATCAAGACACCGCTGGTTCTGGACTGCGAACTCTGGAAGCGTTCGGGCCACTGGGATCATTATCGTGAAAACATGTATTTTTCGGAGATAGACGAAAGGGAATTCGCCATCAAGCCGATGAATTGCCCGGGGGCGATGTTGATCTATCTTTCGCACCGGCACAGCTACCGGGATCTCCCCCTGCGCATTGCCGAGTTGGGCCAGGTACATCGCCATGAACTTTCGGGTACGTTGCACGGTTTGATGAGAGTCAGGACATTCACACAGGATGATGCCCATCTTTTCATGCTTCCCGAGCAGATCGAGGCGGAAGTCGATGGCATCATCGATATGATTGACCGCATGTATCGCGTTTTTGGTTTCGACTACAGGGTGGAATTGAGCACCCGCCCCGAAAAAGCGATGGGTTCCTCCGAGGACTGGGAGAAGGCGACGACAATTTTGAAACGTGTCCTGGAAAAAAGAAAAAGCAATTTCATGATCAGCGAGGGGGAGGGCGCTTTTTACGGGCCCAAGATAGATTTCCATCTTCGTGACTGCCTGGGTAGATCATGGCAATGCGGCACGGTTCAACTTGATTTTCAGATGCCGGAAAGGTTTGACCTGACCTATATCGGTAAAGATGGCCAGAAACACAGGCCGGTGATGATACATCGCGTCGTCTACGGAGCCATGGAACGTTTTATCGCTCTGTTGATCGAGCATTATGGAGGTGCTTTCCCGACCTGGTTGGCGCCCCTGCAGGTTGTTGTTCTGCCCCTGACCGAGAATCAGTATGAAAACGCTTTTTCCCTGGGAGAACTGTTAAAGAAGGAAGGATTCCGTGTGGAGGTTGACGGTCGCAATGAGAAATTGGGCTACAAGATCCGTGAAGCGCAGCTGAAGAAAATACCTTACATGCTGGTTATCGGCCCCAGAGAGGTGGAAACAGGGAAGGCGGCTTTGAGACACCGCCGGAAAGGCGATCTGGGGGTGGTGGAGGTGGATGATTTTGTCCGGGATTTGCACGATGAGGTAAGATCCAAACGGTTGCCGCCGGATTACAAAAATACTTGAAAAGGATATGATCGAAGATGCCCTCTTACATTGATATTCTGTTGTTCTTGCTGGGAGTTCTGGCAGGACTGATAATTGTTGCTGTTATCAATACCATCAGGATCGGTCTGAAAAAAACGCAGGGTGAACAGCGCCCGGCCATAGGGGTGACCGAGTCGGAACTGGCACACTATGCCGATGGCCTGTCGAAGATGGTGCAGATACCCACTGTCTCTTCCCCCGAAGACCTGACCGAATTTTACAGGTTGCACAGGTGCATGGAGGAGCTTTTTCCCCTTGTTCACCAGAATCTGGAGAAGATCGATCTGAACGGCAATCTTCTGTTTAAATGGAAGGGCCGTGATGCTTCGTTGAAACCGATCGTGTTGATGGGGCATCAGGATGTGGTTCCGGCTTCGGATGAAGGGTGGGACTATCCTGCTTTTTCCGGGCAGCAGGTTGACGGACGAATTTACGGCCGTGGGTCGCTGGATTGCAAGTGCACGGTTTATTCAGAATTTCAAGCGGTTGAGGAGCTCCTTGCCGAGGGGTTCCAGCCGGACTTTGATGTTTATCTTGCCGCTTCCACGGATGAGGAAATTTCGGGCACTGGTGCGCCGGACACGGTCGATTACCTGAAAAGCAAGGGCGTGGAATGTGCACTGGTCATGGACGAGGGAGGAGCCATCGTGGAGAATGTTTTCCCCGGACTGAAACGCCCCCTGGCGGTGATCGGTATCATGGAGAAGGGGTATGTGGACGTAACCTTCACTGCTTCGGGGAAGGGGGGGCATTCCAGTGCACCACCTCGCAATACGCCACTGGAGCGGATAGCCGCTTTCGTTACCAGGGTGAGCAAGAAAAAACCATTCAAGAAGCAGTTTGCACCCGAGGTTCTGGAAATGTTCAAGAAGATGGCTCCCGATCTGATATTTCCTTTGCGCCTGGTGGTGGGCAATATGTGGTTGTTCAAACCCCTGGTAAAAGTGGTGTTGCCCCTGGCTTCGGCACAGGCCCTAGCTTTCATTTCCACCACATGTGCATTTACCATGTGCAAAGGAAGCGATGCACCCAATGTGATCCCCAAGGAAGCTCATGTTACGGCCAATCTGCGTGTATGTGATCATCAGGATGCCGATGAATCACTGGCTGTGCTGAATAAAATTGCTCGCAAATACGATCTTCGGCATACCATACTTGAAAAACGCAATGCTTCACCCAAGGTTGACACCGGGGGCATGGTGTACAAACAACTTGAAGAGAGCATTGCCAGATGTTTCCCCGATCTGGGGGTTGTTCCCTATATACTGATGGGGGGGACAGATTGCCGTTTCTATACGGCCGTTTCGGAGAACGCTATCCGCTTCAGCCCCATACGCATGAACCAGCAACAGCTGAATTCCACACATGGCATAAATGAAAATATATTTATCAAGGCTCTTGGCGACAGCGTCAAGTTTTACAAGTACCTGATCATGAATTTTCAAAGCGAAAGCAGGGGTAATTCTGTTGAAAGTAAATAGATCGATGTCGGTCGGATTTTTATTCATGGTCTTTTTTTTGCTTGTATTCATTGCTGCCTGCGATTCCAGCCGGGCCATGACGGGAGAGGACTATACCATTCCCCAGCTTGACCTGAGCCAGAGGCCCGATGACCTGCATCCCCGATATGATTACCTTTTCGAGAACGTGATCGTCGACAATTCCGGTGATTATCTCGGGCATCCAGACAGTGTACTGCTCGAGAACGGTGATATTTTGACCATGTACCCGGAGGGTCATGGCAAGGGGCCTGTTCGGACCAGGATCAGCACGGATGGGGGCAAAACATGGAAAGATGGCCCGGGGAAAACTCCCGGGTCGTGGGTGGGCTCGCGTGAAACCCCCACCGTCTATCGTTTGGAGTTTTCCGATGAGCGGGCAACGGACAGGTTGATCATGATCTCCGGGAACCCCAAATGGCCGCGCGAGTCCACAGAAGGTGGGTTCAACTGCTCCATATCGGAAAATGAAGGACAGAGTTGGTCGGAGTTTGAACTGTTTTACGACCATTCCAGTTCCAGGAAGGTTGTGCCGATCGTGGCCATGGCCTCGCTGACCAGGCTTAAAGAGGACGGGGAGTTTGTGGATAAATGGATGGGGCTTTTCCATGACCGGAATTTTATCAATTACAGGACAGTGCTGTCTTTTGATGAAAACGGAAGGATGCAATGGAGTGAACCTTGCCCCTATTTCGGCGAATTCCGCAATATCGAAAAACAGGCAGCCATGTGTGAGGTGGAGGTCATCCGCTCCGATGGCGGGCAAGGGGACGAGCTCTGCCTCATAGCCAGAAGTAACGGAAAGCATGGCCGCAAGAATAACAACTCGCTCGTGTCATTTTCACAGGATGAAGGGGAAACCTGGTCCGTGCCGCAGGAGGTTCCGGCCGCGCTCAATGGTGAGCGCCACAAGGCGGTCTATACCAAGGATGGGCGTCTCTTTATCACCTTTCGTTCGATAGAACGTGCCCCGGAGAAACTTGAAAGGTATGCAGAAGGGAAAAAGAAAAGCAACTGGTACAGCGAAGGCTGGGTTGCCTGGGTGGGTACCTACGAAGACCTCAAGGAGGGAACGGAGGGGCAGTATCGCATCAAGATAGCTCATACGTATCTGGATGGCCAGGAAGTTCCCGCGATGGCGGCCAATGCCGATACGGGCTATTGCGGAAATGTCGTCCTTGATGATGGAATGATCGTGACCTGTTCTTACGGGCGCTTTGATCCGCAAGACGTTTTTATTGACAGCAAGGGAAAACCCGTGGTCAGGACTTCGATCGTTTCAAAGTGTATAAACCTTGCCGATACGGATGTGCTGGTCACGATGATGGGTGAATAGCTGCATTGACGGTTGTTTCCAAATGGAATGTTTTTAACAATATCCTGAAGTTGTCGCCTTGTTTTGCGGAAGGTTCCCGGATGGAATGAATTGCCATTGCTCGCGAGCAAATCGGATTTCCGGTTTCTTTTTTCCTGTTATATAATACAAGTATCCGGAGCAACTTTCTCTGTGCGTTCTGTATCCGTTACATAATACCGATGAAATGGGGGCAAGGTATGGAAACTTCTTTCAAAGGCAAAAACGTATATATCACTGGGGGTTCAAGCGGTATCGGATTGTCGTCGGCAAAGCAGCTGGCGGCACGGGGTGCAGATGTTATGATCTTTGCGCGCAATGAGGAACGTTTGAAGGCGGCGGTGGCGGAGATCGGATCGAAGCGAGCTTCCGAGGCGCAACGAGTGTCTTCAAGGCAAATTGATGTGGGCAATCATGATGATGTTTTCAGGGTGATGTCGGGAGCGCTCGAGGAATTCGGTGCCCCCGATCTGTTGATCAACTGTGCCGGCAGGGCATACCCGCAATACTTTGAAAAAATCAGCTATGAGGAATTTGACGGGACGATGAAAACCAATCTTTACGGTATCTGGAATACCTGCGCAGCGCTCGTTCCGGCGATGATGAAAAGGGGAAAGGGGTACATTGTAAATGTTTCTTCCATGGCAGGGTTCATAGGAATTTTTGGATATACTGCCTACAGCGCTTCAAAATTCGGGGTGATCGGATTTTCCGAAGCGCTGCGCAGCGAGCTTCGCCGTTACGGGATCAAAGTGGCGGTGCTCTGCCCGCCGGATACGGATACGCCCGGTTTTGCAACCGAAAACAGGACCAAACCGGAAGAAACGAAAGAAGCTTCCAAGGGGGCGAAGCTGATGTCTCCGGATGAGGTGGCCTCCCAGTTGATCGATGGGCTGAAAAAAGGAAAAGAAATGATCATCCCCGGTACGGAAGGGAAATTCACGTGGCTTCTCAAACGTGTTTTACCATCACTTGTTGATGCAGTACTCAATTCGCAAATCAAAAAGGTGCAGAAAAGATTGCATGCGGAGGGGAAATGATGAAAAATAACAAATTGCAGGGCAAGACCGTCATAATAACCGGAGCAGCCGGGGGTATCGGAACGGCAACGGCGGCTTTGCTGGATTCTCACGGTGCAAACCTGGTGCTGGCAGATATTGATTTTCCCGGATTGGAAAAGGTTGCCGCGGGTTTTTCCAGGAAGCTGCTGGTTGAATGTGATATTACAAAGCGGGAAGATGTTGTTGAGCTCGTTGCCCGTGCGGAGAAGCGATTTAACAAAATTGATGTCCTGGTCAACAATGCGGGCATAATCATTCCCGAGGAGTTTGTGGACAGTAGCTATGAGAATATTGAAAAACAGGTGGCTATCAATCTGATGGGGGCAATCTACGCTACGCGCGAGGTTGTTCCCAAACTTGTAAAAGGTGGTGGCGGGAACATCGTGACCATATCCTCGATGGCGGGGATCGTTCCGGAGACATTCAGTTCCATATATTGTGCCACCAAATTTGCATTGCGCGGGCTCAATCTTACCCTGGCGCTCGAACTGGAGGAGCATAACATTGCCGTATCGACCATTTTCCCCGATTCCACAGATACGCCGATGTTGCGCTATGAAGCGGCCCATGGCGGTTCGCCGCTCACCTTCCTGAGCACCCCGCAGAAACCGGAAGATATTGCCCGTGCGGTGCTGCGGGCGATCACGGCACGGAAACTCGAGCAATATGTGCCTTATTCCTCGGGAATCATGTCGAAAATATTGATGAATGCACCGAAGACAGTCATCAAGCTATGGCCTATCCTTGAAAAAAGCGCGGAGAAGAACAAGGTTGCTTACCAGAAAAAACATAATATCGTGGAAGGAGACAAATAAGATGAGCAATGGCAAAAATAGTTGGATTTCCGTTCTGGCTATCCTGACCGGGATCGGGCTTCTTCTTTTCTGGGTTGGGTTTTTCACCATCGGGCTTGCACCTGCAGACCCGCCGCCGGGTTATTTTGAGTATGAGCATTCTTTCCCGCTGCCGGATATAATACTGGCCCTGGTTCTGATCATCGCCGGCATTCTGATGTTGAAGGAGAATTCTACCGGCAAGTGGCTGGGACTTGTTTGTTCGGGCAGTCTGGTGTTTCTGGGACTGCTGGATTTCAGCTTCAATTTCCAGAACGGCGTCTACGCCCTTTCCACGACGGAGCTGCTGCTGAACGGGGGCATCAATCTCTGGTGCGTGGTTTTCGGGCTGATCATGGCCGTGAAACTGAAACCATTGACACGTTGACGGTGCAGTGCGGTCCCCTGTATATATTGGCCCATGCTGAAAGGCGCTTCGGTTTTCGGCGTCCATTTTGTGGCGTCCATCATTTTTCCGCCGACGTCCGGGCGTCAGGGGTGTCCGGGGCCTGTTCCAGCCATTCCTGGACTTGCTTCTCCGGGTAACGGGAAAAGGCAATAAAGCCGGCCAGGCTGGCCAGTGCGATCACCAGGATGCTGAGCTGAACTCCCAGGGGGTTGGCGATATCCTTGCCAAAAGCGGAAAGCAGGTAGGTGAAGGTAACGCCGGCCAGGGCAATGGTTATCTTCAGCGGGATGGCGCGGGCGCCGAAGAACATTGCTTCGCGGCTCTCACCGGTGCGGGCATGATCTGCACGGGCCAGATCACCGACGGTGGGGTTGATGAGTATGGAAAGGATGGCCAGAGGTAGGCCACAAAGACCGATCATGGCCAGCGCAATGTAATGGGCGACAGGGGTCATGTTGAAACTCAACGGAAAAATCACGATGGTGGCTATTCCGAGAACGAGCAGCCCACCCATGATGACCTTCTTCTTGCCGATCTTTTTCGATACTATGTTTACCAGGGGGAAGCTTAGCAGAGCTACCCCGATGGTCAGTCCGGCCAGTACGGTCATGAAACTTTGAGGTTGTTTGAAGATGACCACGGCATAGTACATCAGGCCGAGGGTTACGATGTTCAGGGCAAATTGCAGGAACACCTCGCCGGCAAGAAAGATACGGAAAGGCCGCACGGCGAAAGTCTTCGCAAAGGATTTCAAGACGCCCATATCGGAAGGCCTGCTGGGCAGGCAGTGTTTTTTTTCATCAAAAGAAAGGGTAATCAGATAAAGAATGATACAGGAGAAGATGGAAAACCCGCATATGGCAAACTGGTAGGCTCTGCGCATACCCATGCCGCTGTTTTCCAGAAAAGTGGTGATCTGGGGGAACAGGATGGTGATGCAGACCATCCCCAACAAACCGAACAGAGCCATGAAAGTGGAGATGTTGATGCGCAGTTCGGGGGTATGGCCCAGCTCGGACATGAGTGCCAGGTAAGGGTTCACGTAAGCGGTGAAGGCGATGTAGAAGAGTCCCATCATCAATGCCAACCAGATCCCGTTCAAAAGCGACTCCTGGCCCGGTTGAGGCGGTGTAAAAACCAGAAACGTTGTCAGGGCAAGAGGTAGAGCGCTGTAAAGAAGGAATACCTTGCGCCGACCAATGCGCGAGCGGCTGTTATCGCTCAGGGTGGCGATGACCGGGTCGGCCAGGCCATCGAGGATCCGTCCCAACAGAAGGGCCGCTCCGGTAATGGTGATCACGCCGAAAAAAGTTCTGTCGGAAACGAGGTTATGTAGTCCCAGTTCTTTTGGCGGCAGGAAATAAAATACGGCATAAAGAATGATCATTCTTTCCAGCAGGGTGAAGGCCAGGCTGCCCAGGGAATAACATATCTGGTTCAACAGCGGTAAAACCTTCGTCTTGTTTTCTTTCACGGGTCTTCCTCCTTCGATATTGTATTATTCTGAACCCTGTGCGAAGTTGTATCCTGATGGTTGCGGCATCAGTTCTGCTCCGTCCGGGTTCCCGGGAATGCTTCGACACAGTCCCGCGGGTTTTCGATTTTCCAGGTTGGCCCGGAGGGGATGATCGGCAATATGGAGATACCATGAATCAAGGTACCTGGCGTCAATATCATCCGCTGTTGCCTTTTGTTTTCATCATCAATGATATATTATCCAAGTTGTTTATACAACTGTTTGCTTTGTTCGGGCAAATCATGGCCGGGTTATGAGAGGCAGCGGATAGTGTGTCAAGGAAAAGGGAAAATGTCCTGAAAACGAGTAAACATTAGCCCCAAGGTATAGCTATAATCAAGAATAATTTGCTGTTGTGTACAGCAAATCTTCGTAGGTTAAGCCCTCTGGAATTTCCCGGTATTGCTGAGAGCTCAAGTATCTCAAAAACT
>FZPS01000183.1_pt423 | contig 73345 bp, 71 predicted proteins | sample 1817821 | NCBI WGS metagenome assembly FZPS01 (sample SAMEA104158645, study PRJEB21678) | metagenome | place: Germany | collected 2015-04-21
GCAAGTCCGCTATAGCCGAAGAAATACATTGGCTTTTTTCCGAAAGTGCTTAAGAACCAAAGGCTTATAAGGTCTAAAAGGCCGTTGCCGAAGCGGCTCATTCCGAATTTGCTCTTGCCGTACTTACGCTTTTGATGATGTACTTTGAGTTCGCCTATTTTATTGTAGCCGGCATTTTTGGCGAGATAAGGTATGTAGCGGTGCATCTCTCCATACACCTCTATATTTTTTATCACCTCACTGCGATAGGCCTTTAAGCCGCAGTTCATATCATGGAGTTTTATGCCGGTAACCCTGCGCGCTGTGGCATTGAAAAGCTTTGAGGGGAGATTTTTAGTGAGTTTGTTGTCTTTCCTGTCTTGCTTCCATCCGGAAACCAGGTCGTAGCCTTCCTCTGTAATCATTCGGTAGAGTTCCGGGATTTCGTCAGGCGAATCCTGCAGGTCGGCATCCATGGTTATTACAACATTGCCCTTTGCCTTCTTGAATCCGCAATAAAGAGCTGCGGACTTGCCGTAGTTGCGCCTGAATTGGATGCCGCGAATGGCAGTGTTGGTCTTTGACAGAGCGCGGATTTCTTCCCACGAAGAATCTGTGCTGCCATCATCCACCATTATTATTTCGTACGAAAAAGAGTTCTCCTTCATCACTCTCTCAATCCACGAACTCAATTCCGGCAGAGACCCTTGCTCGTTATAAAGCGGTATAACAACTGAAATATCCATATGCTATTGTTCTTCCGGTGTGAAGGGATTGTTCTTGTCAGAAGGTATCTTGCGTGAAAAAATTGCAGAAAGTATAGTTCCGAACAGCCAGCTCCAGATAAGCTGGGCAAAGAAAGAAATTGTCGGCATATCAGACTTGATGTTTTCCAAGGCTTCCAGGCTTTGGGCATCCAAACTTGCTGAATATTGCTGTATCGCCAAATCGAAAGCCTCAGCCATGGAGTTGGGGTCTATGTAGAGTATATAGACTAAATAAAATGCCGAATACAAGAGTGCAGAAAGCAATGCGACAAGCATACCGAAGCGGAAAACCTTATTATTGTCCGCCGATGGATTTGACTTTGAGAATTTCAATAAAAAGAAGCGCATGAGCCAGATGCAAAGGACTAACTTGCCTGCCCAAAGCGCAAAATTCAAGGTGCCGATCAGAATGGCCTTGATACCGCTTCCGGCTATCTTTCCGGTAAAAAGCGTAATAATCATATAGAGGATTGAAATCGTTCCCAGTACGAGTCCGGCTTTGCCGGCCTCATTCCATAAATTTATGCGTTTCTCTTTCATACAAAGGACAAATATAACGAAAAACTTTCGTATATTTGTAAGTTATGATCAATATCACCTTTCCTGATGGCAGTGTAAAGCCCTTTGTTGAAGGCATCACTGCTTATGAAGTAGCCGAGAGTATATCTCCCCGGCTGGCAGAGGAAGTTTTGGCTGCCGATGTAAACGGCAATATAGTAGACCTAAACTTTCCCATTCGTCAAGATTCTGAGCTCAAACTCCTTAAGTGGGAGGATGATGAAGCCAAAAAAGTGTTTTGGCACTCTTCTTCTCATCTTATGGCAGAGGCCTTGGAATCTATTTATCCGGGTATAAAATTCGGTATAGGTCCTGCAATCGACAACGGCTTCTATTATGATGTGGACTTTTCGGACTATGAAGTCAGCGATGCGGATTTTCCGGCAATAGAGAAAAAGATGCTGGAGCTTGCACAAGGCAAGGAGGATTTCAAGCGAATAGAAGTATCCAAGGCCGATGCCTTGAAGTATTTCAAAGAGAAAGGTGATGAATACAAGTGCGAGCTTATTTCCGAGCTTGAAGATGGTGAGATAAGTTATTATACCAACGGTCATTTTACCGACCTTTGCCGCGGCCCCCATCTCCGCAACACCAATATGATAAAGGCAGTCAAGCTTACTGCCTTGGCCGGCGCTTATTGGCGTGGTGATCAAGACCGCAAACAGCTCACACGCGTTTACGGCATCACCTTCCCCAAGAAGAGTCTGTTGGAGGAGCATTTGCAGATGCTGGAGGAAGCCAAAAAGCGCGATCACCGCAGACTGGGTAAAGACATGAAGTTATTCACCTTCAGCAGCCGTGTCGGATTGGGCTTGCCGCTTTGGCTGCCCCGCGGTACCGTTCTCCGCCATCAGCTTGAGAAATTTCTCCGTACCAAGTTGGAGGAACAGAGCTATATGCAGGTGGCTACTCCGCATATCGGCAGCAAGCAGCTTTATGTAACCTCCGGTCACTGGGAGAAATATGGAAGCGATTCTTTTCAGCCCATCAAAACCCCGCAGGAGGGTGAGGAATATCTGCTGAAACCCATGAACTGTCCTCATCATTGCGAAATTTACGCAAGCGAGCCTCATTCCTATAAAGATCTCCCCATCCGCATGGCGGAATTCGGTACGGTGTATCGTTATGAGCAAAGCGGTGAGCTGCATGGTCTGACCCGCGTGCGCTGCTTTACTCAGGATGATGCGCATATGTTTGTCAGACCCGATCAGCTGAAAGACGAGTTTAAAAAGGTTATAGACCTCATCGAATACGTATTCCGTGTATTCAAGCTGGAAGATTTTTCCGTTCAGATTTCTCTTCGCGACAAAGTGAATCGCGAGAAATATATAGGCAGTGAGGAAAATTGGGAAAAAGCTGAGCAGGCAATTGTGGAAAGCTGTCAGGAAAAGAATCTTTCCGCTAAAATAGAATATGGCGAAGCTGCATTCTACGGCCCCAAATTAGACTTTATGGTAAAGGATGCTATCGGTCGCAAATGGCAGTTGGGCACAATTCAGGTGGACTATAATCTTCCTGAGCGCTTTGAGCTTGAATATACCGATACCGATGGCAGCAAGCAGCGCCCCGTTATGATACATCGCGCACCTTTCGGCAGCATCGAGCGTTTTACCGCTGTTTTGTTGGAGCATACCGCAGGTCATCTGCCGTTATGGCTCTCTCCCGATCAGGTTAAAGTGCTGCCAATCAGCGAGAAATTTGCAGATTATGCAAAAAAAGTTTGTGATTTGCTGAAAAATTCCGAAATTCGCGCTTCCATAGACGACCGTAACGAGACTTTGGGCAAGAGAATCAGAGACATATCTCAGCTTAGAGTGCCTCTGATTGCGGTTGTGGGCGAAAAAGAAGCCGCTGACGGAACCGTTTCCATAAGAAGAAGCGGTGAGAATGTTGGAATTATGGATGTAGAAGAATTTGTAAAATATATTAAATCTGCGATAGCAGAGGAACTTAAAAACTAATTAAATTTAATGTTGAATTAATGGCAGGACCTTACAAACCAAAGCCCTCAGGCAACAATAGGCCAAACAGAACGGATTCGCGTTTCTATCCCAAAAAAGACGAGAACGAGGCTCCGATAAACAATCAGATACGTGCCCCCAAGGTGCGTCTCGTAGGAGACAATATCCCTGAGCCGGGCATTTATCCGCTATCCAAGGCTTTGGCTCTTGCCGAGCAAATGGAACTTGATCTTGTGGAAATCAGCAGCAAGGCTGATCCTCCCGTTTGTAAGATTCTCGACTACCAAAAATATATATACCAGAGGAAAAAGAAGGCCAAGGAAATGAGGGCCAACTCCAATAAGGTGGTAATCAAGGAAATACGCTTCGGCCCCAACACCGATGAACATGACTTTCAGTTTAAACTCAAGCATGCCCGCGGATTCCTTGAGGACGGCTTCAAAGTAAAGGCCACAATCTTTTTCAGAGGTCGCAGTATAATGTTTAAAGATCAGGGCGAAAAACAGTTGCTTAGATTTGCGGTGGAATTGGAAGAATACGGCAGGGCTGAAACCATGCCCACGCTCGAAGGCAAGCGAATGAACATTATGATAGCGCCCATTAAAAAGAAATAATCCGCGTGATGCGGACTTTATATATTATTATTTTTAAAACCAAACAAAATGGCAAAGCTTAAAACCAACTCCGGTGCCAAAAAGCGGTTTGCGCTTACCGGAACGGGAAAAATCAAGAGGAAGCATGCTTATCACAGCCACATCCTCACCAAAAAGAGCAAGAAAAGAAAACGCAATCTTGTTCGCTTCACCATCCTCGACCCCAGCAAGGAAAAGCAGGTTAAGGAATTGTTAGTACTTTAAAAGCAAAGAATTATGCCAAGAAGTGTAAACTCTGCAGCCTCAAAGGCTCGCCGCAAGAAGATCTTAAAACAGACTCGCGGCAATTTCGGCGCCAGGAAAAATGTCTGGACCGTCGCTAAGAACACCTACGAAAAAGGCCTTACTTATGCGTATCGCGACCGCAAGCGCAAGAAAGGAGCATTCCGTGCTCTCTGGATTCAGCGCATCAATGCGGCGGCACGCCAGTATGGTCTTACCTACTCTCAGTTCATGGGCAAACTTGCCGCACAGAATATCGGTCTCAACCGCAAGGTTTTGGCAGACCTCGCCATGAACAATCCTCAGGCTTTCGAAGCCATAGTAAAATCTGTAAAATAAAGTTTTGCAGTGAGCCTGAAAGAATTCATAGGTAACAAGTGGACAAAGTTCGTATTCTGGGCTTTGCTCTATATCCTATGGGTTATCTGGTTGGGAAATTATTGGTGGCTGATAGGTCTGGGAGTTATTTTCGACATCTTCATCACGAAGAAAGTTCGTTGGAACTTCTGGAAAAAACGCTACAAAGAAGGGGAAAAGCGCAGCGCCGCAAATGAATGGCTTGATGCCATAATATTCGCAGTAATCGTGGTCACCTTCATCAATATATTTTTCTTCCAGGCATTCAAAATTCCTTCATCCTCCATGGAGAATACGCTCTATACGGGCGATCATCTCTTTGTAAGCAAATTGACATACGGGCCGCGCATCCCGCAAACCCCTTTAACCATTCCATTTACGCACAATGTTATTTTCGGCAAGGAGTCGTACAGCACTCTTATCCAGAATAAATATCGCAGATTGAAAGGTTTCAGGGAAGTTCGCAAAGGCGATTGTGTGGTTTTCGGCTTTCCCTGCGGAGATACCGTTCTTCGTAAAGCGCCGACAGAAGACTATTATGCCCTCTGCCGTGTGATAGGGAGAAAACAGGTCATTGACAATTTGGGTCCCATTGTAGTCCGTCCTTCGGACAAGGTGGATCACTATGTAAAAAGATGCGTAGCCACGCCGGGCGATACTTTGGAGATTAAAGATGGTCTGGTATGGATAAATGGTGAAAAACAGCAGATTTATCCGGGTATGCAGCTTAGTTATAAGGTAACGACAACCGGGAGCAGAATAAATTCAAAATTTCTCTCTTCTCTCGGCTTGAATATGGATGAGCTCTATTTTGACGGCAATCTTCCCGGTTATCCGGCCATGCCGCTCAGCGAAGAGATGCTCTCAACCATAAGCTCTTATAACAATGTAGTGAGCGTAGAGGCGAATTTGGATGAGTATCCTGCCGATTATCCCGACAGCCGGCTCACCATCTTCCCCTTCAGCGAAAACTTCGCTTGGACCCGCGATTATTTCGGTCCTCTCAGGATTCCCCAAAAAGGAAGCACCGTGGAAATCACCGAAGACAACTTGCCCCTCTATGAGAGGCTTATCAGCAAGTATGAAAATCAAGACCCGCAAAAAGCTTTGGAGCAGGGCTCATATACTTTTGCACAAGACTATTATTTTATGATGGGAGACAATCGGCACAATTCCCTCGATTCCAGGTACTGGGGCTTCGTTCCCGAAGACCATATCGTCGGAACGCCGTCTGTTGTTTGGCTCTCGACAGTGAAAGGAAAGAAATTTCCCGCCAATATAAGATGGCGAAGATTTTTCAAATTATTGTGGAATAAAAATTAAAAATTATACAATTATGGCAAAGGTTTGTCAAATAACCGGAAGAAAGAGAATGAAAGGCAATAATGTTGCCCATTCCAAATTGCGCACCAAGCGCAACTTCTCTCTCAATCTCAAGAACAAGAAGTTCTGGAGTGAGACAGAGCAGAGATTCATTACCCTTAAAGTTTCCTGCAAGGGCATCAGGGAAATCGAGAAGAACGGCCTCGACGCCACTCTCGCCAAAGCCCGTAAGGCAGGTTTTATCGACCTTGTTTAAATTATTGAATTATGTCAAAGAAAGCTAAAGGAAACAGGGTGCAGGTAATACTCGAATGCACCGAGCAAAAAGAAAGCGGAGTTCCCGGAATGTTTCGTTACATTACCACCAAGAATAAGAAAAATACTCCCGACCGACTCGAACGCAAGAAATATAATCCCTTGCTTAAAAAGGTTACCATTCATCGTGAAATTAAATAATAAAGGAGATTAAGCTATGGCAAAGAAAGCAGTTGCAAAATTCTCAGGAAAGGCCGGTTCGAGGAACATGGTCAAGTGCATCCGTATGGAGAAATCCCCCAAGACAGGTGCATATGTATTTACCGAGAAAATGGTTGATGCCGATAAGGCAAAGGATTACTTCGCAAAGAAGTAATAATCTTGCAAATACTCTATATATAACAGGGTTGTTCTGCTTTTGAACGGCCCTGTTATTCTTTTAAAATGACTATATTTGTAAGTTATATCATATGGCATTCAGTTTTTTTCAAAAAATAAGCAGGGCGGTTGCCGGAAAGTCAAGAATAGATGACAACACCCTCGACAATATAGAAGAGGCTCTTATCGAAAGCGATATGGGTGTGGACACCACACTTAAAATTGTGGATAATCTGCAGGATCGTGTAGCAAGAGACAAGATGATGTCTTTTGATGAACTTGTGACTTATCTGCGTGAAGAAACAGATGCTCTTCTTGACGCCGGCGCTCCTGCGGACATAATTCTCGACAAAAAGCCCTACGTTATTTTAGTGGTGGGCGTTAACGGAGTGGGGAAGACCACAACCATAGGCAAACTCGCACATTATTTTAAAGAGCAAGGCTTAAAGGTGATGATTGGGGCGGCTGATACATTCCGCGCTGCAGCCATAGACCAATTGGATATTTGGGCAGAGCGTGCGGGCGTCGAAATAGTAAAGCAAAAAATAGGCTCCGACCCTGCTTCCGTAGCCTTCGACACCGTTAAATCGGCAGTCGCCAAGGAGGCAGATGTGGTGCTCATCGATACAGCCGGTCGCTTGCACAACCGCATAGACCTAATGAATGAGCTTTCAAAAATCCGCAATGTCTGCGACAAGGCCTTTCCGGGAGCTCCCAATGAGGTGATGCTTGTGCTGGATGCCTCTACAGGACAGAATGCCTTTCAGCAGGCAAAGGAATTTGCAAAGGCCACAAACATCAGTTCGCTGGTGCTTACCAAACTTGACGGTACTGCAAAAGGCGGGGTGGTAGTGGGGCTTATTGACCAATTCCATGTTCCTATAAAGTTCATAGGCATAGGCGAGGGGATTAAAGATATCAAAGCCTTCGACCCCAAAGAGTTCGTGGACTCACTTTTCAATCCTGAAGATTTAAAGAAACAATAAAAAATGAAAGTTTCGTATAATTGGCTTAAAAATTATTTAGCATGCGACCTTGCGCCGCAGCAGATTGCCGACATAATGACTTCTATCGGCATCGAGGTGAACGGAGTGGAAGAGCAAGAGCAAATTCCGGGCGGTCTTTCCGGAGTGGTGGTGGCAGAAGTATTGGAATGTGAAAAGCATCCCGATTCCGACCATCTTCACATATGCAAGGTAAATGACGGTACGGGAGAGCCTGTCGCTGTGGTGTGCGGAGCCCCGAATGTGGCTGCAGGCCAAAAGGTTCTGTTTGCCCGGATAGGCACGGTGCTGCCGGGGGATTTCAAAATCAAGAAAAGCAAGATTCGGGGAGTGGAGTCTTTCGGGATGATATGCGCCGAAGACGAACTTGGCATAGGCGCCGACCACGAAGGTATTATGGTGCTTCCGCAAGATGCCGTTGCGGGCACTTCTGCAAAGGAATATTTGAATTTGGAGAGCGAAGCCATAATAGAATACGAGATTACCGCCAACCGTGTAGATGCCGCCTCGCATATAGGAGTAGCCCGCGATTTGTATGCCTATATGGTGCTGAATAAAATTCCTTGCGAGCTCAAATATCCCGATGTTTCCGCCTTTAAGGAAGGGTCGGGGAAGGGTATACCCGTAGAGGTTCTCGACCACGAAGGGTCACCCCGTTATGCCGGCATTACGCTTCGCGGCGTAAAGGTGGAGCCTTCTCCCGAATGGCTTCAGAAAAAGCTGACTTCCATCGGTTTGCATCCGATAAACAATATAGTGGATATATCCAACTTCATATTGTTTGAGCTCGGCCAGCCTCTTCATATGTTTGATGCGTCTAAAATTATCGGCGGGAAGGTAATCGTGCGAAGAGCCGCCGAAGGAGAACTTATCCGCACTTTGGATGGAGTGGAACGCAAACTGTCGTCGGGCGATATGGTGATTGCAAACGAAAAGGCCCCTATGTGTATAGCGGGTGTTTTCGGTGGCGCTGAAAGCGGTCTGAGTGATTCTACGACTGATGTTTTCATAGAAAGCGCATACTTCGATCCCGCCAGCATCCGCCGCACCTCCAAAACTCATGGTTTGCAGACAGATGCCTCCTTCCGCTATGAACGGGGGGGCGATCCGGATGTACTGATATATGCTCTCAAACGTGCCGCTCTTCTCATCCTGGAGATTGCAGGCGGCCGTATCGAAGGTCCCATTCAAGAAGATTATCCCAATAAGATAGAGCGTAAAGTCATTGAATTGGATTATGCCTGGCTGGACGCCTTCGCAGGCCAAAAAATAGGAAGAGAAAATGTAAAAACCATCCTCAGCGCCTTGCAATATCGCTTTATTAAAGAAGATGAGAATGGAGCCACGCTGGAGGCGCCTTCCTATATGGTGGATGTTTACCGCCCCATAGATGTGGTTGAGGAGATTCTCCGCATTTATGGCTACGACAACATCGACTTGCCCATGCATATGAAGATGAGTGTGAATCCTACGGAAAAACCTTCTCCGGAAGCTCTTCGCAATCAGATTTCCAACTTCCTGGCCGCCAACGGTTTTGCAGAGATAATGAATAATTCTCTTACCAAGAGCAGTTATTACGAAGGCCTTGAGACTTTCCCTCTCGAAAGATGCGTGCGTTTAGTGAATCCGCTCAGTTCCGATCTTGATGTAATGAGGCAAACCCTGCTGTTGGGAGGCTTGGAGGTTGTTGCCTATAATGCCAACAGGCAAAACTATCGCATTAAGACATTCGAGTATGGCTCTGTATATCAGCGTCTTCTGGAAAAATCGGGAGAAACTCCGGATGGCTATGAGGAGCATACGTGTTTTACCCTGTTTCTTAGCGGCAGTTGCGCAAAGAATTGGAATTGTTCCGACCAAAAGAGTGATTTCTTTCATCTCAAAGGTTATTTGGAGCTCCTTTTGAAACGCTATGGCGCCGACCTTTACAATATGCCCGCAAAAGAGTCGCCCTCGGATATCTTCTCAGAAGGAACAATTTATTACTTGCCCGGAGGAGGACAGCAGCTTGCGGTAATCGGAGTGATTCATCCCTCACTTGCCAAATCATTCGGAATAAAGCAGGAGGTGGTTGCAGCCGAAATCGATTGGAATGCGCTGTTTACACTTATCAAGCGCAATAAAATACGCTTTACCGAAATCCCGCAATTCCCGCAGGTACGCAGAGACCTTGCCCTGCTTATGGACGAGAGCGTGTGTTGCTGCGACCTTCGCGCCACCGCATTCAAAACAGCCAAAGGCTTGCTCAGACAGGTAGGTCTCTTCGATGTTTATCGCGGCAAAGGTATACCTGAAGGCAAAAAGCAATATGCCATGAGCTTTGTGTTCAGGGACGACAAGCGTACGCTAACCGACGAAGAGGTGGAACGCAAGCTTGCAAGGCTCTTGGAAGTATTTAAAAAAGATTACGGAGTGGAGCTTAGGTGAAAAGAATTGTCAGTCATATAATTCCGCTTATTTTATTGCTGCTTTTGCCGGGCGGCTGCGCCAAGCGCGGCAGAGTTATTCCTGCAAAGACCATGTCGGAAATATATGCCGAGATGTTTCTTGCCGATCAATGGCTGAATGACCATTCAAGTGCGAAACGTATTGCTGACACCTCCGATTTTTACGGCCCGATATTCGAGAAGTATGGGTATTCCTTTAAAGATTATGACAGAAGCGTGAACCACTATCTCGATAATCCCAGGAAATACACCGGCATTATGGAAAAATCCACCAAAATTCTTAATGACCGGCTAGACCTTCTCAGAAAAGAAGAAAAACGGAGAAATCTATTGAAAGAGATTGAACGCTATCTTAAAGAACATGCGCTTGAGCCGATAGATTTTAAAAAAGACAGTATTTTGTGGATGCCGGATTCACTGAAACAAAAAATTATTATAGATACTACAGATGTTAAGGGAAGAGACAGTATTCGGACCGATTTTCTCGAGACGCCTCGGAAGTTCGTTGGGTATCAACCTGCTGCCCTCAAAAGGGAAGATCTGTAATTTCGACTGCATCTATTGCGAATGCGGGTGGAATAAGGATGGGCGCAGCGACCAAACGCTTCCGTCTGCCTCTGATGTTAAAAAGGCGTTGGAGAAAAAATTGTCGGAATGCTCAAAGGCAGGCATCCCTATAGATTCCATAACTTTTTCCGGAGACGGGGAGCCTACGCTCAATCCCGAATTCTCTGAAATAATCCGCGACACCATAGAGTTGCGCGGCCTCTATTATCCCAAGTCGCTGATATCGGTGCTTTCGAATGCCACCATGATAAATAAGGAAGAGGTTTTTGAAGCGCTGAAATTAGTGGACAATCCCATACTCAAATTGGATGCGCCGAGCGATGAACTTACGGCCAGAATAAACCAGCCTCAGGGTGATTATCATGTGGCCGATATAATAGAAGGGCTTGCTCGATTCAATGGAAATTTTGTGTTGCAGACCATGTTCCTGCGCTCTTCCGGCTTCGACTCTTCTTCGCCCGAGGTGCTCGGTCCATGGATGGATATTGTGCGCAAGCTTCGTCCGCGCGAAATCATGGTATATACCATCGACCGCCCTGCGCCGGCAGAAGGACTGCAGAAATTTACGGAAGAGCAAATGCGCTCTTTCGTCAAACCTCTTATAGATGAAGGATTTAAAATACAGATAAAAGCATGAATTATTCAGAAAAGTACAATTACACGCCCGATCCGCTTAGGATTGCCTCCTCGATTGAGAGTATTATCGCCGATGCGGACAGTTTTGCCTCTACGGAAGTATATAAGAGCTGTTTCTCGTTCATGGACCTTACCACTCTTCAGGCTCAAGACACTGTAGAAAGTGTAAGCAAACTGGTATCCAAAGTGATTGATTTGTGTGAGGAATATCCCTCTTATCCGCTTCCGGCATCCATATGCGTATATCCCAACTTTGCCTCCGTTGTAAAAGACAAACGCCCCAGCCCCGAACTTCATGTTACAACTGTGGCCGGCTGTTTCCCCAGCTCTCAGAGTTTTTTGGAGGTGAAGATCCGCGAATGCGAACTTGCCGTTGAGACCGGTGCGGAAGAGATAGATATAGTGCTGGCGCTCAATTCTTTTTTCGCAGGAGATTATGAGACCGCTTATAAAGAAATCCGCAGCATTAAGGCGGCCATAGATGCCGCTGCGAAGAAGCAGGACAGGACAGTGATTCTCAAGGTGATTCTCGAGACCGGCCTGCTTGTTTCTCCGGAGAAGATAGCTGACGCATCTTTTCTCGCAATGGAAGCGGGAGCCGACTTTATAAAAACCAGTACCGGTAAAGTTGAGGTTAACGCAACTCCCACATCGGCTTATGTAATGTGCGAATGCATAAAGGCATTTTACAAGAAAACCGGCCGAAAGGTGGGTTTCAAGGCGGCCGGCGGCATCTCCAATGCCAAAGATGCCCTGTGCTATTATTGCATAGGCAACACGATACTCGGCAAGGAATGGATGAATAAGGATTTGTTCCGCTTTGGCGTGAGCCGTTTGGGCAACAGTCTCATGAGCGCCATCGAGCAGCGCACCATTAACTTCTTTTAGTTAAAAAACGTAAATTTCTGCTGCATACGCAGCTTTATAAAAGAAAAATTTTTCGGCCTCCGCTAGTAGCAGGGGGCCGGTTTTTTAAATTAAACGCTTATATTTTTGATACGCGATTGCGTCTCTTCTACCTTTGTCACGTAACTAAAAACAAAGCATTATGAGAAGATTCGCAATTTATCTTATCCTTATTGCAGCCTGCGCATGCAGCGCTCAGAATCACGAAATTCTGCCTCCTCTTCCCGAAGAGCAAATCAGCCACGGCATGATAGTGCTCGGTGAAAAACTGGAAGACCCTTATTCTGTAGACAATATGAGCAAGGCCCTCGCATCGCTCTATCCCACTAAAGCAGTGAGCGTAAGCACCACCCATTTTTATGTGCGTTTTCTTCCCTCCGACCAAGGCCAGTACGAGCTTCTGGAAGAGTTGGGAGTGGAGATGCTGGACCATCCCGTGGATTTCTCCATCCTAAAAGAAGGGGACTATTATCATGACCCGGACATCCCCGAAGGAGATATTACCTGGCAATATGCCGTAGTGCCGCCCGATTTTCCTTTTCCGTCAGGCATAGAATACGAAATTCTGGACAGGTGCCATATAGCGGAGCAGCCTCTTGCCACAAGATCGCCTGACGGCATAGACTGGGAGGCTGTGGAAAGAGAATCCTTCAGACTCACCGGCAATGCCGGTATGCTGCTCGCCGCCAAAGGCGATGATGTCTCTTCTTCGCCGGAGGGGCATATCCGCATTATTGATGATTTCAAAAGCAAGGAAGCCTTCGGCGTGGCGGGAGTGAAGGTGTCGTGCAATGTGTTTGTAAAGTTTGCACATGCCTATACCGACGAAGACGGCCATTACAAGATTGAAAAGGCCTTTAATTCCGAGCCGCGTTACCGGATTGTATTCAAGAATAAAAAAGGCTTCGGCATAGGGCTTAACCTCATATTTTTTCCCGCTTCCGTCTCAACCTTGGGAAAGCAATCGCCCTCAGGCTGCAGTATTACCGTTAACAAGCGCTCCGACAGGGCTCTTTTCCGTCGTTGCGTAGTAAATAATGCGGGCTGGGACTATTATAATATATGCCACAGCGATGCCGGAATGCTCAGCCTTCCTCCCTCCAACCTAAGGATTTGGCTTTTCGACCTTTTGAGTTGCAGCAGCGCCATTATGCTGCAGCAGGGAGTATTGTTGGATGGCTCAATTATAGAAGATTATCTCGGAAAGTATTACAGTCTTGTGAAATTTTTCCTGCCCGACATAACGCTCGGTTTGCAATATTGTGAAGATTATCCTTCAATTTATGCTGCAAGCATACACGAACTTGCCCATACAAGCCATTATATGCAGGTTGGCAATGATTATTGGAATAAACTGGCAGAATATGTAATAAAGTCGTTCATAACTTCGGGCTTCATTACCTACGGGGTGGGCACAGAGAAAGACCATGGCTATTGTGAAGTGGCGGAAATGTGGGCTTATTATATGCAAACCAGGCTTTTCAGAGAGCGCTATCCCGGTTCGGGTGCGGCTTTCGGCACCACATTCTGGTTTTTTCCTCAAATATTCAATTATATGGATGAGAGAGGGCTTACCTGCTATAAAACTTTCAATGCCCTCACTCCCGATGTACACGATAAAGAAGCTTTGCGCATGAAATTATTGAGGCTCTATCCCGATGCCAAAACCCTCATCAATTTAGCTTTCAGCAGCTATAAATAGTCATGAAAAAATTGATGTTTTTACTGTTTCTTTTGGCGTCGGCGCCTTCGCTGAATGCACAAGAGCTCAGCTTGTCCACTAATGTAGCGGATTATTTGGCGGGAGGAACCATGAATTTGGAGTTTGCATACGGGTTCGCCCGTCATTGGAGCGTGAATGCCGGAGCCAAATATAATCCTTTCAGTTATGGAAAAGGTACGGAAAAAATACAGCTTAAACAGCGTTCTTTATCTGCAGGAGCCCGTTGGTGGCCATGGCACATTTATTCCGGCTGGTGGGTTGGGGCGAAACTTCAATACCAGGAATTCAATGAGGGAGGCTACGGCGGACCTCTTACAACCCAGGGAGACCGCTACGGAGGCGGCTTATCGGCGGGCTATTCCCGAATGCTTGGCGAGCATTTCAATATCGACTTCGGGCTTGGCCTGTGGACAGGTTACAGCATTTATTCCATATATCAATGTCAAACTTGCGGTCGCCGCCTAAGCAGCGGTTCAAAGGCCTTTGTTTTGCCGAATGATATTATTTTAGGAATCAATTATATTTTTTGAGTTTGACAAAAAAAACACTACCTTTGCAGTCCCCTGAGCGGGAGTGGCGAAATGGTAGACGCGCTAGTTTCAGGAGCTAGTGCCCATTAAAAGGCGTGTCAGTTCGAGTCTGATCTCCCGCACATTTTCTTAAAACAGGCTCTTGCCTTTGTCAATGATTATAGCTCTGAGACAATGCAAGAGCCTTTTTTATAATTTCTTGTTGATAACTCAGCCGTCTTTTTTCTTCAAGCCCTTGCCGGAGTAAAAGAAAAACCCGAAATTTGCCCCGCAAACAAATATAATTATGTCATTATTACAGATTCTCACCCTCATCGGTGCATTAGGCATGTTCCTGTATGGAATGAACCTTATGAGCGGTGGACTTCAGAAAGCAGCCGGCAAGGGTCTTCGCAGACTATTGGCATCTTTTACTTCCAATCCTTTTAAAGGCGTGCTCACAGGTTTGGGCACAACTGCCATAATCCAGTCTTCAAGCGCAACAACCGTTATGGTTGTGAGCTTTGTGAATGCAGGACTGCTCACGCTTGTTCAGGCCATAGGGGTGATTATGGGAGCTAACATAGGCACCACTGTCACTGCCTGGATAGTATCGGTGTTCGGATTCAAGTTCGACATAGCGCTTTTGGCAGTGCCTTTCATGGCAATAGGTTTTATCCTCAGTTTCAGCAAGCAAGACCGTACCCGGAGTATAGGAGAGTCAGTGATAGGCTTTTCCCTATTGTTTTTAGGCCTCTCTTTTATGAAGAATTCTGTACCAAGCTTGGAAAGCAACCCCGAAGCGTTTGCCTTTGTGCAGAATTGGAGCGGACACGGATTAGGGAGCGTGCTTTTATTCTTGATGTTCAGCACGCTGCTCACGGTAGTGCTGCAAAGTTCTTCCGCTACGGTAGCGTTTACGCTTATAATGGTCAGCATGGGTTGGATTCAATTTCCTATGGCGGCGGCAATGGTGTTGGGAGAGAATATAGGCACTACCATTACTGCAAACATAGCTGCTGTGGTGGCATCGCGCAATGCAAAACGGGCAGCTCTTGCACATACTGTTTTCAATGTAATCGGAGTTATTTGGGCGGTTGCTTTTTTCAATCCCTTTTTAGGGCTGGTGGAAAAGGTCATTCATGCGCTCGGCCTCGACAGTGACCCATCCCAGACATATCTGTACAGCGTGTCTATGATGCACACGATGTTCAACCTCATAAATACCACACTGCTTATTTGGTTCATTCCTTTGATAGCTAAATTGGTTACTTGGATTATTCCTGACAAAGCTCAGACTGAGGAAGATAAAGCACTCAAACTCACGTATATACATGCCGGTTTTGTGCCTCCCACCCCGGAACTTGCCGTGATAGAGGCATCCAACGAAACAGTGCATTTCGGCAAAATCATGCAAAAGGGGCTTGCTTATGTGCGAAAAGCAATAGAGACAGCAGACGATCCCAAGGAATTTGAGTTTTACCGTAAAAAGCTTGTTCGATATGAAGAGGTTTCCGACCGTATAGAAGTGCAGATCTTCGATTTCATAGATGGTTTGGACCGCACCGCCATGAGCGAAGAAACCCAGCAAAAGGCCCGCAGCCTCAAACGCATTGCCGGCGAGCTTGAGAGCTTAGGTGATTCAGGCGAGGCCATCAGCCGCGCCCTTGTGCAAAAGAACGATCATGGAAATCATTTCTCGAAAGAACATTTGGATGCTTTGGACCAGATGGTGACAGTGGTGGATGAGGCTTTTGATGTGATGAATTACAATCTTGCAAACTTCGATACAATACAGGATATAAATAATGCGGTGGATGCAGAGATTGCAGTAAATGCCAGGCGCGATGCTCTCCGCAATAAGGAATATGTCTCAGGCGCTGAAGGGGATGCTTATTTCAACAGCATGCTTTTCTTGAAGGTGCTGGACGAGCTTGAACGGATGGGCGATTTTATTATAAACGTATCGCAGGCTATAATGTCCTGCCGCCGTCTCAGGAAATAATTGGCGCAGGTCGATAAATTTTGTATATTTATAGCTTGTATGTCAGAAAACAAAAAAACCAGGGTTCGTTTTGCACCTTCTCCGACAGGTCCCCTTCATATCGGCGGAGTGCGTACCGCCTTGTATAATTATCTTTATGCCAAGCAGCATAATGGAACATTCGTTCTTAGAATCGAGGACACCGATTCCGCACGCTTCGTGAGCGGGGCGGAGGAATATATTATAGGAGCCCTCGAATGGTGCGGCATTACTCCTGATGAAGGCGTGGAAAACGGAAAGATAGTTGAGGAGGCATCTGCCAGGCATCCGCACGGGCCGTACAGGCAGAGTCAGAGGCGCGGCATTTATCGCGCTTATGCCGAGCAGCTGATACAAAACGGCTATGCCTATTATGCTTTTGATTCTGCAGAAGAACTTGTTGCAAAACGTGCTGAGGCCGAATCCAAGGGACAAACTTTCATTTATAATCAAGTTACCCGCAAGGGTCTTCGCAATTCTCTGACTCTCAGCGCATCCGAGGTGGAGCATCTGCTGGAAACCACCACCGGCTGGACTATACGCTTTAAAATGCCTGAAAACGAGATTGTGGCAATGGACGATTTGATTCGCGGGCATATAGAGGTGAATACTGAAACTTTGGATGACAAAGTGCTTTGGAAAAGAGCAGATGAGCTCCCCACATATCATCTTGCAAACATAGTGGACGATTACCTTATGGAAATAACAGAGGTAATCCGCGGCGAGGAATGGCTGCCCTCTCTCCCTCTGCATTATATGCTTTACAAGTCTTTCGGCTGGGAGAGCAGCAGGCCCCGCTTCGCCCATTTGTCTTTATTGCTTAAGCCGGGCGGACAGGGTAAACTCAGCAAGAGGGATGGAGACAAACTCGGTTTTCCTGTTTTTCCTCTTCCTTGGACGGGGACCGACGGTGAAGTTACCAACTCTTACCGCGGGGCGGGTTATTTTCCCGAGGCCTTTATAAATATGCTTGCATTTTTGGGCTGGAACCCGGGAGATGAAAGGGAAATTCTTTCTTTGGATGAGTTGGTGGAGGCTTTTTCGCTCGAAAGGGTGATAAGGTCCGGGGCGCACTTCAATCCCGAAAAGGCAAAATGGTATAATAGGGAATATTTGCGCGCAAAGAGCGACACGGAGCTCGCTAAGCTGTATCTTCCTATTTTGAAGGAGCATGGGGTTGAGGCGACAGAGGAGTATACCGCCAGGGCCATTTCCGTAATCAAGGATCGTGCAACTTTCGTAGCTGACTTCTGGACGGCAGCGCCATATCTTTTTGTGGCTCCTTCGGAATATGTTCAAAAGGATGCCGCCAAATTTTGGACTGCTGAAAATTGCGGGTACCTTTCCAAACTGCGCAGCCATATCGCCGCATATAAGAGTGAATTGGAAGTTGCGGCCATTGCAGAGTCGATAGAAAATTATATCAGGTCGAACCAGTGGCCTTTCGGAAAAGTCATGAACTCTCTCAGGCTCTCCCTTACAGGCTCGGCCAGCGGCTTAGGGATAGCTGAAATCATTTATACAATCGGCCTGCAGGAAACTGTCCGCCGCATAGACAATGCATTTAAAACTCTTGGAACATGAAAATAGGAATTTGCAGCGACCATGCCGGTTTCGATTATAAAAACCGTCTTATATCCTATCTTTTAGGCAAAGGCTTCGAAGTGCTTAATTTCGGTACAAACAGTTCCGATTCCTGCGATTATCCCGATTTCGCCCATCTTCTTGCAAATGCAGTCGAGACCGGAGAGGCGGATTGCGGCATAGCTCTTTGCGGAACCGGCAACGGAATGGCAATGACGCTCAATCAGCATCGGGGCATACGTGCGGGTCTTGCCTGGAACACCTCTTTGGCGAGTCTGGCAAAGGAGCATAACAACGCCAACGTGCTTGTTCTGCCTGCCCGCTTCATAAGCTACCGAATGGCGGTAAGCTGCGTGCGCGCATGGCTGGACGCCTCTTTTGAGGGAGGCAGACACCAGCGCCGCATAGATAAGATTCCGCTAAGCTGATTTATGCTCTTTTTTAATCGACCTGCGTATTGCAGGCGTTTTTTCCAAATCTGATATGCTTTGTCCTTCGCTTATAAGCAGCGCAGGGCGATTGTCCGGGTCGTAACGGAAAGTTCTTTCTCCGTCCTTGCTGGAGAAACCTATATGTGAGCCGGCATCCGAGGGTAGGGAAATTCCTTCGCTTTTTGAGAGTTCCTCTTTATCGTAGACGAAGTTTTTGTCGATTACTATATAATTGTCGAGTTCTCTTTCCCTTTCGCCTAGTATGTTAGAGAAGTTCAATCCGGTAACTATGGTAGTTATTTGGATTCGGTCTTCTATCCCGTCTCCCTCTTCCCAAATTATACCGCTTTTGAATTTATTGGCTCCGCCGGTGTATTCATCAATTTTATTATTGATTTCCTGCAATTCTTTCATCGTAAGCCCCTGTTCGGTTTTGCCTACCGTAATGTTAACCAACACGTTCTTTGCGCTCTTGAGGTCGAAGTCGTTCAGCAAAGGGGATTCGAATGCGCCTTTCAAAGCATCGTCTATCCGGTTGGGCCCTTTTCCTATGCCGCTTCCCATCAGAGCCATTCCGCTGTCTTTCATCAGGGTTTTCACATCCTCGAAGTCTACATTTATATATCCAGACTTCTTTATTATTTCTATAATGCCGCGTACGGCGGTGGCGAGCACTTGGTCGGCTTTGGGAAAAGCGTCGTGTATGAGCTCGTCACCATAATAGTCGTATAGCTTTTCGTTGTTGATGATGATAAGGCTGTCCACATTCTCTTTCAGCTCGCGAATGCCCTCTATGGCTCTCACAAGAACTTTTTTGCCTTCGTTGAGGAAGGGGATGGTGACTACGGCCACTGTGAGTATGCCTTTGTCTTTCGCCATTTTAGCTATCACCGGAGTTGCACCCGTGCCTGTACCTCCACCCATGCCTGCAGTAATGAAGAGCATTTCGGTACTGCCGTCAAACAGAGTTTCCGCAATTTTATCCTGATTGTTTATGGCGGCGTTGCGTCCTTTAATGGGGTCGGTGCCGGCACCCAGCCCCCGCCCCAATTGAATCTTATTGGGTACAGAACTGCCGTTCAGCGCCATGGAATCGGTGTTGCAAACCACAAAACTGCAACCTTTTATACCCTGCCGGTACATGTAGCTTACTGCATTGCAGCCTCCTCCGCCTACGCCGAGAACTTTTATTGTTGCATCTGATACCACCCAATCGGAGGGGGTTATTATTTCGTGTTTATTCATTTTCCTTAAATTTTATTATTCGTCCATACCATCATACAGATCTCCCATGAATTCATTCAATCTATTCTTTGTCCATGTAATAAAGTTATTTTTTTTCTTGGGGGTCTTCTCTTTTTTAGGCGGCTCTACAATTTCTATTTCATCGGGACCGAATATTTCCATTTGTCCGCCGGCCTTTATAGCCTTTCCTTTCTTTTCATTTTTTTCCGGCTTTTCCGCCGTTTTGCCTTGTCTGGCGCTTTGGCTGCGTTGCTGCTTTTCCGAAGCGCAGTCTATATGAGTATCGGCGGCCGCAAGCAAGAGCATGCCTACGCTTGCCGCTGCTCCGGTTTCATTTATGCCCGGGCATCCGCTGGAGGAGAGTTTCTTGGTCCGGGGATAACCTATGCGTACATTGTAGCCCGACATCTGCTTAATGAGATTGCTGCAGTTTATCATATTGGCGCAGCCTCCGCTAAGAACGATGCCGCTTCGCAGGTTGTCGGCATATCCGCTTTCCTGAATCTTGAAAAGGATTGCATCTATTATTTCTTCGGTGCGGGCGGTAATGATTTCGGACAGGTATTTAACCGGCAGAATCCGCGGAGTTCCGGCATCGTAATCATTGATTTGAAGCACTTTTTCGCTCATATTCTGCAGTTTTTCGGGCATGCAGGCTCCGAATGCGAGTTTGATGTTTTCTGCAAGATTTTCGGTAAAGCCGCATTCGAATTTAATGTCGGTGGTAATACTCTTGCCGCCGAAGGGGATGGCGAAATAATAGCGCAGAATTTTGTTTTGATAGATTGTAAGGCTGGTAACTCCCGCTCCTATTTCTATAAGCGCCACACCGCTTTCTTTTTCTCCATCCGAGAGCACCGCATCGGCCGTGGACATAGGCAGAAAGTATTTGGCCGCTTCAGCCACTCCGGCATTGCCCAGCATCAGGTCTATATTGCTTATAGCTCTCTTCGCCCCTACATATACTTTGAAGTTTCCCCCCAAACTTGCAGAAGGTATCCCTACAACATCTTTTTCGCTGAAATTCATGGTGTCATCGGTACTGAAGGATTGCGCCACTGAACCGTATATTTCTTCGAGCGCTTCGTTTTCGAGCGGATAGGTTTCAAGGGCCATGTCTTTTATTGCATCTATCTCTTCTTGTGAGATGCAAGTGCTCGGGTCGCTTCTTTCTATGGATGCGCTGGCAGTTTCCTGACGAACTCCGTAGCGAGGAAGACCTATAACTACCTGACGTATTTTAATCCCCAATTCTTCTTCCGCTTCTTTTACTGCTTCTGTAAGGGGGACGGAAGCGAGGAGGGGATTGAAGATGCGGCCGTAACGCATTCCATCCGATGGCCGCTCACGGTAATAGAGAACTTCCACGTCTTCTTCCAATACGCGGGCTACCGACAGGGCAAGTTTCCCCGTCCCCAAGTCTACTGTTGCTATATATCTTTCTTTCATATGCTTGTGTTTTTATCGTCTGCAAATTATCCTGTCCTTGTATTTCACATTCACACTGCGGTACCAGCCTTCCTCTTTGGCCGGACGGATATATTCATAATATTTTTCCATCCTTCCGAATTTTTCCTTGATGTCTTTGGTATTGCCGAAGATGAATCTTTCTTTTCCTTCCCGCGGAATGAGCACGAAGTCACCGTTTGTGCTTACCCAAATATCCGATATGTTCTCTGCCCATATCTTGCTGTTATTCATATACTTAATCAGGTCAAGCAGTCCTTCCATCCATTCTTTCCCTGCCGGTGTGGAGGGCTCTCCCTTATAGCCGGCCCCTTCTTTAAGAGGGAAGTTCCCGACCACCACAGGCACTAAGGGGGTATAGGCCTTTTGGAGGGGGAAAATATATCCGCTTTCATCTGCATAAAAGCCTTCTGCAGAATTCCTTTGGAAGCGGACCACGGGTTCTCTTTGGGTGATGCTTATATGAAGAATGCCGTCATCCGTAGTCCAGGCCTGGCTTTTCCGGATTGCGCTCCTGCGGTCGAGTATGGTTTCTATCCGATCGAGATTCACGCTGTCGATTCTTTCGCCTATATAAGGTCCGTAATAGATTCTAAGATAATCTTTTATATCCTGCTCGCTGACAAAAGAGCGGGTCTTGTCAAGACTTACTTCAAGCCCCTTGCAGGTGATTGTCCTTCGCGACTCCGAAGCAAAGCCGTATACGAAGGCCGTAGCAAGCCCGAAAGCCGCCACTACAAGGATAAAAAGCAAGTTGCGCAAGACCTTTTTCATTTTGAAAGCATTTCGCAGATGGGTTTTACAAATCTATCTATATTGCCCGCTCCGAAAGTCACCAGCACATCAAGCGCTTCCCTCGAGAGGTAGTCCATAAGTTCCTCTTTTTTTATCAGAACTTTTTCTTTTGCGCTTACATCCTTGAAAATAGTTTCGGAGCTTATGCCGGGAATAGGCTCTTCGCGGGCAGGGTAAATATCCAATAATATAAGTTTGTCGAGCAAACTGAGCGCATTTGCAAATTCCGAAGCAAAGTCCCGCGTACGGCTGTAGAGGTGGGGTTGGAAGACCCCGGTGATTTTTCGCTTCGGGAACATCTCTTTCAAGGAAGATATAGCTGCCGCGAGTTCGTTGGGATGATGCGCATAATCGTCTATATATGTGAGATTATCTCTATTGATATGTTCTTCCATGCGGCGCTTCACTCCTGCATATGTGCCTATGGCGTGACGGATTTTCCCTGCATCCGTTCCATGAAGCAGGCAGATTGCAGCGGCGGCAATGCTGTTTTCGGCATTGAGAGCGCCTAAAGTGCCTACACGTATGTCTTTAATAATTCCGCCGGGATGGCAGAGGTCGTAGGTGTAGTGGCCGAAAGAGTCGATATGCATATTTTCGGCGCGGAAATCAGCTTTCGGCTCGCTCAGATGGTATGTAAAGATACGGGCGCCGGTGTCCTTGCCTGTGACGGGAAGGCCGTATTTTATTATAAGGGCATCAGATACCTGCGCCGCAAAGTCGCGGAAGGCATCCTGATAATGTCCAATATCTCCGTAGATGTCGAGATGGTCGGCATCCATAGCAGTAATGACGGCAATGGAGGGGTGAAGTTGTAAAAAGCTGCGGTCGAATTCATCGGCTTCCGCCACCACTAATTTATTGTGGCTTACCAATAGGTTGGTATTGTAATTTTTAGAGGTGCCGCCCAAGAATGCGCTGCAGCCTTCGCCGCTTTCGGTAAGTATATGCGCCACCAAGGTGGAAGTGGTGGTTTTTCCGTGAGTGCCCGCCACTGCAAGGCACTTCTGCCCTTCTGTGATTTCGCCAAGCATACGGCTGCGCTTGACAATTTTATAGCCGTTATTTACAACATGCTGATATTCTTTGAGTTCTTTGGGGATTGCGGGAGTGTAGACTATCAGCGTGGAGGCCGCATCAGCGGGGATGAGGGCCGGGTTGTCATCGTAATGCACTTCTATCCCCTCGGCCTGCAGTTCTGCGGTAAGCTGTGATGGAGTAAGGTCGTAACCCGAAACCTTAAAGCCCTTGAAGGCATAATAACGGGCTATGGCGCTCATTCCTATGCCGCCTATGCCGAGAAAATATATGTGGCTGTAGTTTTTCATTTCTTCAGCACAAGTTTATAAATTTCGTCCGCTATGGTTTGTGCGGCATCAAGCCTTGAGAGCGGAGCTATGTTTTTAGAAAGTTTTGCTATGCGCTCGGAATCGCGAACGAGCTCCAAGGCTGTAGGAAGCAGTTTTCCGCGGGCTTCAGAATCCTTGACTATAAGCGCCGCATCTTTATTTACCAGAGCCATAGCGTTATGAGTCTGATGGTCTTCTGCAACATTCGGTGACGGTACGAATACGACTGCTTTCCGAGCGGCGCAGAGTTCCGACACTGAGGACGCACCGCTGCGCGATATAACCACATCTGCCGCAGCATAGGCCAGGTCCATCCTTTTTATAAAGTCGGTATAATGAACATTGGGGCATTCGCGTCCGTACATGAAATCATCTATATCTTTTTTATAATAGCTTCCGCACTGCCACAGCACCTCCACATCTTCTCCTCCGGGGCATTTTGCGCTTATCCATCCTTTCATGCTGGCGTTGAGGGTGCCGCTTCCGAGACTTCCCCCGACCACAAAAATATGGCGTTTGGCCGGATTCAAGCCATAAAAGGAGATGGCCTCGGCACGGTCTTTTTCTGTATAAGGATGGATTTCGCTGCGTATGGGATTGCCGCTGAAGACTATCTTGTCTGCAGAGAAAAATCTTTCCATACCCTCGTAGGCCACACAGATGCAGTCTGCCTTTTTGCCGAGCATCTTGTTGGCAATGCCTGCAAAGCTGTTCTGTTCTTGAATCAGAGTGGGGATTCCCTTTTTTCCGGCAATTCTCAGCAGGGGAGCGCTGGCATATCCGCCTACGCCCACGGCAATATCGGGAGCAAAGTCCGAAATCACTTTTGCCGCCTTTTGCTGACTCGCCAGCCATTTGAAAGGCACCTGAATATTATTGATGAGATTTTTAAGATTAAGCTGCCGCTGCAAACCCACTATAGGCAGGCCTACGATATTGTAGCCGGCTGCAGGCACCTTTTCCATCTCCATCTTACCCTCCGCACCCACAAACAGAATTTCAGTTGAGGGGTTGAGTTCCTTCAGCTTATTTGCAATGGCAATAGCGGGGAAAATATGCCCGCCGGTACCGCCTCCGCTTATTATTACTCTTAACTTTTTATAAGTCATAGTCCTGGTCTATTATTTCGTCATCTATAACTTTACCGGATTCAAAATCGTCGAGGGCGTCGAGCTCATGCTTGATTTCTTCCCTTTCCACGAGCGGAGCCGCCTGCATTTGCTCTTTCTTCATCTTCTTGGAGGCATATCGCGAAACCGAGAGAATTATTCCGAAGGCCATGCAGAAACATAGAAATGCAGATGCTCCATTGCTTATTAGGGGCAGGGTTTGGCCGGTCATGGGGCCTATGTCGCAGTTTACAAACATATGCAGGAAGGCTTGGAGGACAATAAGCATAATAAGCCCGGCAGCTGCAAGTTTCGGGAAGAGTTCCTTTCCGCAGTGGCGCACTATCAGCGAACCCCTTGCAAGCAGGCTGATATATAGCATCAGCACTACCATTCCGCCTAATATGCCGTATTCTTCTATTATAAAAGAATACATATAGTCTTCCGGCATATTCGATACTACATAACGCTGGGTGCTTTGCCCGGGCCCTTTCCCGAAGAAACCGCCTTCGCGTATGGCTATTTTTGCACTGTATGGCTGGCGTATTTCATCTATGGCATCATACCATTCTGCAGAACCCGGCCTGGAGGTATTTGCAATTTCTTCCCAGTCGGTTTTCTCGAACAATCGCGATACGCCCGTCCCGATTCGTCCCATTATCTTTCCATCAGACAACTTGTAAGCGCCGTAGCTGAGACCTAATATCAATACTCCTGCTCCTATTAATATCGCCAAGTCTTTAAAATCACCTCCTCCGATAGCTATTATTATGAACATCATTCCCCCTATAATAATGGCGCTGGAATTACCTCCGGAAAGAACCATCACAAAAATTATCGCAAAAGGGGCGTATATATACAAGATTTTTTTCCATGCCGGCTTTTCAGGCCCTCCGAGCTTCCCTCTTTTCAGGGCATCCATAGCCCATGCAAAATACATTATCATCGACACTTTAACTATCTCGAACACATGCACTTGTATGCCCCCTACCTTGATTATTCTATTCGCATCGTTAAATCCTCCGGATTTGATGAAGCTACCGATATTCAGTTTTGCGACAAGGATAAGCAGCAGCAGGAACGAAACAATGAATCCCAATTTACTAAGCCAGCGGATGACAGCTAAGTTTCGGATATTATAAACAGCTATTATCACAAGCAAGCCGGCGGCGACAAGAAAAATCTGGTCCTTCACCACATTTATGCGGGACTGCTCTATTCCTCTTCCGACCAGGCTTGAGGTGGAGGAGAACATGCAGACGACGCTTATGAGCATCAGCAGCAGGACTATCATCCATACCACATTATCACCTTCGAAATTTTCGAAGATGTTCCAAAGACTCCTTTTCGTTCTTGTTTTTTCCGCCATAATCTTATAATTTGCGTACGGCCTCTTTGAATTTGTTGCCGCGTTCTTCGTAGTTTTGGAAGAGGTCGAAGCTGGCGCAGCAAGGACTCAGCAGCACCACATCTCCGCTTTCCGCAAAGCTTGCGCTTTTCTTTACCGCCTCCTCGGCAGAGAGTGCTTCCGCCATTTTATCTTTTCCCAATATGGGCTCGAAGGCTTCGTGTATCTTTTTGTTGTCCACTCCCAAACATACTATCGCCTTTACCTTTTCTTTCACAAGCTCAAAGAGCTGGGTGTAGTCATTTCCCTTATCGGTGCCTCCCATTATCCAAACCACGGGTTTGGTCTGCGCATCGAGGGCATACCAGGCCGCATCCGTATTGGTGGCTTTGGAGTCGTTTATATACATTACTCCGCCTACACTCAGCACGGGCTCAAGCCTATGCTCTATGGTTTTGAAACTGCGCAGGCTCTCGCGTATGAGCGAATTATCGATGCCGGTCGCTTTGGCTGCAAGAGCAGCCGCCATGGAATTGTAGATATTGTGCTTTCCTCCGAGAGCGAGCTCCTTCAGGTAAATTTCACTTTCGCTCTGCCGGTAGCGCACCACGATTTTATCATCGCGAAGGAAAGCCCCCTCCTCCACCTCTTTCTGCTGGCTGAAAGGCAGCATCTTTGCTTTCAGCACGATTTTGTCGAGGTGTGCGATGGTAATGGCATCATCGCTGTCGAAAATGAAACAGTCTTCGGGCCTGAGTTTTTGCGTGATTCGGAATTTTGACCTTACATAATTCTCCAATTTATAATTGTAGCGATCCAAATGGTCCGGGCTGATATTGGTGATAATTGCTATGTCGGGCCGGAAATCGTAGCAGCCATCCAATTGGAAAGAGCTGATTTCCAGCACGTAATAATCGTACTGTTCGGTTGCGACCTGCAATGCGTAGCTTTTGCCTATATTGCCCCCGAGGCCTACATTCAGGCCTGCATTCCGGAGCAGATAATAAATAAGGCTTGCAGTGGTGGTTTTGCCGTTGGAGCCTGTTATGCAAATTTTCTTTGCATTGTCGTAGCGCGCTGCAAATTCTATTTCGGATATGATATGGCTTCCCTGTTCAATTAATTTGCGCACTACGGGTGCCGTTTCGGGGATGCCGGGGCTCTTTACTATCTCTTTGGCATCCAATATCTTTTCGAGGCTGTGGCCTCCCTGCTCATAAGGGATTTTCCACTTTTCGAGCATCTGCACATATTCCGGCTTTATCTCTCCATTGTCGGAGAGAAAAACCTCCAATCCTTTTACTTTTGCGAGCACGGCGGCGCCTACTCCGCTCTCAGCTCCTCCTAAAACAACTAAATCTGCCATATCTATCTTATCTTTAACAAGGCCAAAGTGCTTACGGCCAATATGATACCTATAATCCAGAAGCGGACTACAATGCGCGGTTCGGGCATGCCCTTCTTCTGATAGTGATGGTGCAGGGGTGCCATAAGGAAGACTCTCCGTCCCTCCCCGTATTTCTTTTTGGTATAGCGGAACCAAGTCTTCTGAATAATAACGCTCACGCTTTCCATAAGGAAAATGCCGCAGAGAAGGGGCAGGAGCAGTTCTTTTCGGATAAGTACAGCACATACCCCGATCACGCCGCCTATCATCAGACTGCCGGTATCTCCCATAAATACTTGAGCGGGATAGGTATTGTACCATAGGAATCCTATCAGTGCGCCCACAAAGGCCGCCATGAATACCGCTATTTCGCCTGTGCCCGGCAGATACATTATGTTGAGGTAATTGGCATTGATTATATTGCCGCCCAAGTATGCCAGCACGCCGAGTGCGACACCTACAATGGCAGACGTGCCCGAAGAAAGCCCGTCAAGGCCGTCGGTAAGGTTGGTGCCGTTGGAGCATGCCAGAATTACCAATATTATCATTATTACATACATCCCCCACGAAAAATACATTCCCAGCTGTCCGCGGAAGGGGGACAGCCATGAATAGTCGAATTCGTTTTCTTTTATGAAGGGTATGGTCGTAATGAGCTGCTTTGGACCGTCCCCCCAGATTTTTTCAGAGAAGCAGAAAATGAGGGCTATGCCGAGCGCCAGCATGAATTGGAGTATGAGCTTGATTTTTGCGCTCATTCCTTCTTTTTTGCCCTTGAAAACTTTGATATAGTCGTCGATAAAGCCGATTCCTCCGCACCAGAGAGTGGTGAGTATAAGCAGCTGCACGTAGATATTGCTTAAGTCGCAAACCAAAAGCACGCTCACCATCAAAGAAAGAATTATAATCACTCCGCCCATAGTGGGGGTGCCTTTTTTTTGCATCTGCCCCTCCAAGCCGAGGTCGCGTATGCTTTCTCCGATTTGGGCTTTTTGCAGACGCCTTATTATTTTTCCTCCTGCGAAAAAGGCAATCAGCATGCTGATTACGATAGCAAGGATAGCCCTGAAAGACAGATACCCCATTAGGCCCTGTCCGGGTATGTCGCATTCTTTTAGATAATTGAAAAGATGGTAAATCATAATTCTTTATTCACTATTTCGCGTTCATCAAAAGGATATTTGGTTCTTCCTATAATCTGATAATTTTCGTGCCCTTTGCCTGCTAAAAGGATGGTGGAGGAGTCGGGGGCGAAGTTGATTGCCGCCTTTATGGCCTCGTCACGTTTTGTAATGCGAACTACATTGCGGGCGCTCCCGAAGCCTGTCATGATTTCGTCTATTATGGCATCAGGGTTTTCCGTGCGGGGATTGTCAGAAGTCACAATCACCTTGTCAGCCAACTTTTCGGCTACTGCGGCCATTTCGGGCCGTTTGCTGCGGTCGCGGTCGCCTCCGCATCCGAAAAGGCAAATGAGAGTGCGTTTCGGGTCCACATCCCGAAGAGTCGACAGCACATTTTCGAGGGCATCCGGAGTGTGGGCGTAATCTATTACAACGGCAAGGTCTCTGCGCCCTCTCAACACTTCTAACCTGCCTGCGGCGGATTGGAGTTTGCTCAGGCTCAGGAGCGCTTCTTCTTTCGGGATGCCTAAGGCTAAGGCGGCCGTATAGCAGGCCAGCAGATTATAGGCATTGTGACGGCCGATTAATCTCGTCCAGATTTCCGTGCCGTCGATTTTGAGGAGCATCCCCTCAAAGTTTTCTTCCAGCACCTTGCAACTATGGTCTGCCGCAGCCCTGCAAGAGTAGGTGATTACTTTTGCTTTGGTGTTTTGCACCATTACAGGACCGTTCTTGTCATCTATATTTATAATTGCGTATGCATCTTTCCCTAAATTATCGAAGAGCATCTTTTTGCAACGGAGGTATTCCGCAAAACTCTTGTGATAGTCGAGATGGTCGTGGGTGAGATTGGAGAAGATGGCTTCGGCAAACTCCAAACCCGCAACTCTTTCCTGCTCAAGGCCTATGCTGCTCACTTCCATAAAGCAATACTGACATCCGGCGCTTACCATTTCGGCAAGAAGGGCATTTGTGGTGATGGGGTCGGAGGTGGTATTGGCGGTTTCGCTGCGCTTGGAACCCACATAATTGGCGATTGTGCTCAGCAGGCCGCATTCGTAGCCTAAGTCTCTGAACAGATTATATAAAAGCGTTGCAGTTGTGGTTTTCCCATTGGTGCCGGTTATTCCCACAAGAAAGAGCCTGCGGCTGGGATGACCGTAGAAATTATCGGCGCAGAGGGCGAGGTCTTTGCGCGAAACGGAGGCAACTGCCGCTGCACCGTTTGCAATGGCATCTTCAATAAAATCGTGTCCGTCCCTGTCGCAGCCTTTCACTGCCAGGAAGAGGTTTCCGCGTTTTATTCTACGCGAATCGCTGCAGATGCCGCTTATCGTTGTATCTGCCCTGCCGTGCAGGATGACCGCCTGCGTGCCGTGTATAATGTCGCCAAGTATCATCTTAATTCTATGCTTATTATTGAACCTTTTCTTGCAGTTTCTTTTGCATTGGGAGATTGCCTGAAAACATGTCCGTGGCCGCTGTAAACGCAGACGAAGCCGGAGTTTTCCGCTAAATACAGGGCGTCTTTGAGGCCCAAGCCTTTTAGGGAGGGAACTTCTATCTTGCTTCCGCTATCATCGACAGGGAGTTCGTAACCGGCTGCCATCTTTGGTACGGAAGCTGTCTTTTTCAGGCTCCCTTGCCAGTAGGGCCGGGTGTCCACCATGTAATCCACCACCTCGCGTACAGTCGCGGCAGGTATGCCGCCGCCTTGGTATTGATTTTTGGTCGGTTTGGAATATACACAGCAGACTATGCTGTATTGAGGGTCTTCGGCGGGGAAGAAGCCAACGAATATGCCTTGATATTTACGCTTTCCATCGGCATCTTGATATTTTCCGTTCGAGAAAGTACCGAAGGAGGTGCCGGTTTTGCCTGCAACGGTACATTTTGCATTTTTAAGACGCCTTGCCGTTCCCTCTTCTGTTACTGCTCTCAGGGCCCTGGTTATCGTGTCAGCGGCCGCTCTTGAGCAAATGCTTGCGTTCAGTATGCCCCGCCCGCGCTTTTCATCTATCCTCCCATTGCTTTCTATGCTTTCCACTAAATACGGTTTCATCATTTTTCCTTTGCCTGCAATGGCATTATAAAAGGTAAGTATATGCAGAGGAGTTTCTTCGGTGGAGTAGCCGAATCCTACGCTGCCGAGAGTGGTGGCATTAAGTTCGCGCCCCTTGGGTACTTTAGGGATGGTAGGTGTTGCAAGGCCTTCCAGGTCAAAATCAAATTTGTCGCCCAATCCGTAGGAATAGATTTTTTCTATAAAATGACGGGTGCGTTTTTTATAATTGTTTACTGCGAGACTCGATAAAACATAATTGCTGGAAATTTTAAAACCATCGTAAATGCTTATCTCATTTGTTTTATAATCACGTTCCCAGTCGGCAATATGAACATCTTGCTTTAAGCTCGTACCCTGTACCCATCCGTGATTTGTGGGCATTGTTTCGTCCAGACTCTTTATATAGCCGTCATCCAGACAGCTGAGAAGTGTAACGGTTTTGAATACCGAACCGGGCTCAGCTTTGCGGCCTATGGCGTGATTTGTGATTTCTTCAAAAGAATTTTCGCGGGAAGGGTCTCTCTGCAGATTCACCATCGCACGTATTGCTCCGCTCTTTACATCCATCAGAACCAGGCAGGCGCCTTCTATGTCCTCCAGCGAGTCGATTTGACGTCTGAGCGCCTTGTCTGCAATATATTGCAGATCTATATTGATGGTAGTGCGAAGGTCCCGGCCGTCCAAAGCCTTTACATAGGCGCTGTCGAAGTCGCGCACAATGCCGTAGTCGGCTTTGCGAAGACACTCTCTGCCGTCAGTGCCATGCAGCACCGCATCGAATTTTCCCTCGAGCCCTATGTGGGTGTTGGCTACATCTGAGGAATTATCGCGCACGAAGCCTATTGTCCTGCGTGCAAGCCGGCCATAGGGATATTTGCGCACATAATGCTGGCTGATTATAAGACCTCCTTTATTAGGGCTCTCATTAAAGAGCGGCAGCTCCCGCAATTTTTTGACGGTGGTCATATCCACCTTGCGGGCAATCGGCAGATATTTCTTGCCGCTCAACCTGCCGGACCTTATCATATAATAATATTGTTCTCCCGATTTGCCCTGCAGGATTTCAGCAAGCCCGTCGCACATCCGCCTTGCTTTTCCAAGCCATTCCGCTTCACACTTGCGCGCTTCATTCCGGTCACCCAGCTTTGCAAATTCTTCTTTTCGCACGGTACAGTCCATATGAATATCATATACCGGATAAGACATGGCGAGAAGCCGCCCCTCACAGTCTATAATGTTGCCCCTTATTGGTTCCAATTTGCGGGAAACCCTTTTAGGAGTGATAGCAATTTCCATGACGGGATCAGGCTTGAAAAACCATTGGATATAGACCAACTTGCCAATTATGAGCAGAGAGGCAAGGAGCAGCACTACATACAGTCCGCTCAATATGCTTGCTATGGTATCTCTTTGCTTCATTTCTTAAGTACGATTGCGCTCTTTGCAGGCTCTTTAAGAGCCGAGCCCATTATCTCCAATGTTTCTTCCACCGTGGCTCTTCTGCTCTTGTCCGCCACCTCGAAGGTTTTGTCTGAGCAGATTATTTCCAGCTCTTTTATTGTTTTTTTATTCTCCTCTACTTTATTGAGGGAATTTTCGGTCCCTAAACTTATAAGTATCAGCATGGCCATCAGAAAAAACACATATACTATATGTACAAAGTACTTGTCTATTTTCAGGCGCAGCAGGAAGCGTCCCTGGAGTATTGCCAGAAAGCTGTTCTTCAGGAAAATTCCTATATCGGAGAACTTCCATTTGCGTGCGCTTGTGTTTTCGTTCATATTTTTTCTGCCGCCCTGAGTTTTGCGCTTCGGGCGCGGGTATTGGTTTCTATTTCTGTTTCGCAGGGAAAAACCGCTTTGCGGGTTAGAGGATTGAGCCTTTCCCTCATAAAGTGTTTTACCATTCTGTCCTCGAGCGAATGATAACTGATTACAACAAGTCTTCCGCCCTTTTTAAGCGAGGCAAGCGCTCCCTCTAAGAATTTTTCCAATGAGCGCATCTCTCCGTTCACCTCTATTCTCAAAGCCTGATAGATTTTGGCGAGGAGTTTATGTTTTGCGAAAGATGGCAGGGCCGGTGCAATGGCATTGTTCAGGTCGTCAGTTGTAAGGAGCGCCGCATTTTTGCGGGCAGATATTATAAGCTGCGCCACATTGCGGGCATTTGTAACCTCACCGTATAACCTGAGAATTTTTTCCAACTCGTCTTGCGTATATGAATTGACAATGTCAGCTGCAGTAACCGAGCCCTGCGCATTCATTCGCATATCCAATGCTGCGCTGAATCGGAAAGAGAAGCCTCTTTGTGCGGTATCGAATTGATGCGACGACACTCCCAAGTCTGCAAGAATGCCGTCCAAACCTTCCGGAGCAAGCAGAAGGGTGTAATTATGTATAAATCTGAAGTTGTTGTGTATAAAGCTGAAGCGATTATCGGCAGGGGCATTTGCCTTGGCGTCGATGTCGCGGTCAAAGCCAAGCAGACGCCCGTCAGGAGAGAGTCTTTTGAGGATTTCTGCGCTATGGCCACCGCCTCCGAAAGTAACATCGGCATAAGTGCCCGAGGGGTTGCCGATAAGAAAATCAATGCTTTCGCTAAGCAGAACAGGATTGTGGTATTCACTCATAGCCCTCTCTTATTTACTTTGAGAGAGGCTTTCCGCTATGGCTATGAATTCTTCGTGAGAGATTTGACTGCGCTCGAACTCTTCCTTTGCCCAAATCTCAATCTTGAACACATTGCCGGAGAAAACCACTTCTTTGGTTGCACCGATGTAGTCGAGGAGTTCGCGGGGAATACTTATGCGGCCGAGCTTTGAATCCGGCTCAACCACATAATTGCCGCTTGTGTAATAGCTCCAGAAACTTACGTGTTTTGGATTAAGGAAGTCGAGTCGGGACTTCATGGCTTCGGTCTGGGAGGTCCACTCTTGATAGCTGAGCATTTCCAGACATTTGCGGAAGATGTCCTTTTTAACTACAAACCTCATGTCTCCGCCAGGGGGCATAAGCCCCTTGAGCGGTGCCGGGAACACCAATCTGCCCTTTTCGTCGAGACGTGATGAGTATTTGCCGATAAATGAGGTCATAATTCATATACGCAAGTGGTGCAAATATACTCAAATTTTTCCACTTTCTTCCAATGTCTTCCAAATTTTTCCACAAAGTTATTAACAATTTAAATGTTTTATGGGATTGCTTCTAAAAGAATATAGCCATATTGCACCCGCTATGACAATACACGAATTGAGTGAAGGGGAACGTCCCCGCGAAAAAATGCTGTCTCACGGAGCTTTTGCCCTGAGCAATGGAGAATTATTGGCTGTACTGCTCAGAAGCGGGCGCAAAGGGGAGAGCGTGCTGGAAATGGCTCAAAGTCTGCTCGCCAGAGTGGGAGGCCAGCTGAAAAGGCTGTTTGCCATGAGTGTTCACGAACTTTCGGGGATTCCCGGAATAGGGCCGGGTAAGGCATGCTCAGTGCTGGCTGCCGCCGAGCTGGGCCGCCGCTTTATGATGGAGGATTCCGGTTTGGAGAAAAAACCGCTCATCAGCGCCCGGATGATATATGAATTAATGCTTCCTCATCTAAAAGGCATAGACAAGGAGGAGTGCTGGGCGCTTTATCTTAATACTGCCTGCTACTTGATTGATAAAGAGAGACTTACGCTCGGAACAGGAACCTCCACCGCCTTTGATTCAAGGGATATACTTAAAGGGGCGCTGGACAGAAGGGCTTATGCCGTGGTTTTGGTGCATAATCACCCTTCGGGAAATCCCAGTCCCAGCAATTCCGACCAGCTTATGACAAAAAAATTGCGCAAGGCCTGCGATAAATTGAGTGTAAGCCTGCTCGACCACGTAATTGTGGCGGATGACAGTTTTTATTCTTTCAATGAAGACAGGACGTACAGCAGATAGACTTTTACAGCTGCTTGCGGAAGGCTCTTTCAATGGGCATCGCTCCTGACGCTTTTACAGAAGGCGCTGACTTTTACAGCTGCTTGCGCCAGCGGGCGAGGGGAATGCCCAACTGGCTGCGGTATTTGGCTATGGTGCGGCGCGCCACCTTGTAACCCCGCTTGCTCATTTCCCCAACAAGCTGCTCATCGGTGAGCGGCTTCTTTTTATCTTCCGCATCCACGCATTCCTGAAGGGCTTTTTTGAGCTCACGGGTGGACACCTCCTCGCCTTCTTTGTTTTCCATTCCCTCAGAGAAGAAATATTTGAGAGGGAAGATGCCGAAGTGGGTTTCGATATACTTGCTGTTCACAACTCGGGATATGGTGCTTATGTCAAAGCCCGTCATTTCGGCAATATCTTTAAGCACCATGGGCCTGAGATTGCGTTCATCTCCGTCAAAGAAATAATCGTGCTGGTATTCGAGAATGGCCTGCATGGTTTTTTGAAGAGTGTTCTGGCGTTGTTTGAGCGCTTCTACAAACCATTTTGCGGAATCGATTTTTTGTTTCACAAAGCTTGCCGCCTCTTTTTCCGCTTTGTCGCTGCTCCCTTTGGCGGTATTGAGGAGTTTTGCATATTTGCTGTTCACGCGGATTTCCGGAATGCGGAAACGGGGCATTTTGAAAGACAATTCGCCGTTTTCTATTACAAGAACGAAGTCCGGCACTATCTGCTGGGCCTGGTCGGAATAGGAATCGTCAAGCTGTCCTCCCGGCGAGGGGTTGAGACGGACGATTTTGGCGATGGCTCTCTTCAGCTGATCTTTATCTATACCGAGTCTTGACACGATTTTTTGGAAATGCCTGTTGGAAAATTCCGTGAACATCTCCTCTAAAATCCTTATTGCACATTTTACATCGGCATTTTGTTCTTTTGTCCGCAGTTGCAGCAGCAGGCATTCCCTCAGGTCTCTCGCTCCCACCCCCGCAGGCTCAAACTCCTGGATTATCCCCAACACTTCTTCCACCTCTTCTGCGGTGGTTTCAAGACCGGCTCTGAAAGCAAGGTCATCCACAAGAGATTCTATATCTCTGCGGAGGTATCCGTCAGAATCGAGGCTGCCTATGATGAATTCCCCTATCTGCCTTTCCCGTTTATCCAAATTCTTATAGCCGAGCTGATTGCTGAGGTTTTGGGTGAAGCTTTCCTTGACAGAGAAGGTGTTGTATTCGGGACGCGGGTCTTTGCCCCAATTATTTACACGAAGGCGGTATTGCGGTGTGTCATCCTCCTCTTTGATTTCATCCAGGGAAACATCTTTTGCACCTTCGTCTTCGGAAGATTCGCGCTCGGGATGGGGATCATCGTCCAGCACAGGATTCTCTTCCAATTCGCTGCGGATTTTTTGCTCAAGTTCCTGTACAGGCAATTCAATCAGCTTGATTGTCTGTATCTGCAGAGGCGAAAGCCGTTGCGTTTGCTTTATTTCCAGGACTTGCTTGGGCATCTTAATGTTTTATAGGACGAAGATATCTGATGGTATCCACTTTGAAAGCGGCCGTGTTTTCCAAAGCCGGAAAACGGAAATTCTCGCGCACTATGAATGCTGTAGGAAAATCTTTGCGTATATGTTGCAGAGCCTGCAGAGCTTCGGAGCGGTTGCGATAGTCGCCCACGGTCACCTTGAAATAGGGGCTGGTAAAACTTCGGTAGGCCGCAATCCCGGGATTCTTCACCTTGAAACGGTAGAGCGCCGCCTCGCTGTCTGAGCGTGCAGTCTGGCTGTTGTCGAAAAAGATTCTTATTCGATAGCCGCTCAACTCCTGCGTGGCATTGCCCCTGACTTTCATTTCTACGGCGTTGCGTATGGATGCGCTTTGAATTATCCGCACATTATCCGGCAGAATGGAGAAAATGTTTTGCCCATCGAGGGTGGAGTCCACAATCGCGAGGGGAGTGAAGATTAGAGAATCCGCATATTCATATCCCGCGGGAGGTATTTGAGCTTTCAGGGTGAGAGCTGCAAAGAGCAGCATAAAGCCAAGTACGCACTTTTTCATTCTTCTTGCTTTTTTAATAGTCTGCTTAGAGGTACCTTATATTCCAAATCCTTGCCAATCCCTGCAATGGTAGCTCGGGCATTCAGTTTTACTATATATTCATCAGGCTTGAAATTCCGTGCCATAATGGCGAGCTGGAACCAGCTGATGTCAGGATCTATGCTTCCGGTTACGGGGATTTTATATTCCCTGCTGCTTCTGCCGTCAACTGCCACATTTTCGGAGGATGCGCGGATTATGGCAATGCTGTCCTTCATTATATCGGCCTTGAGATTCATAATATTGAAAGAGGGTGCAGGATTATCGATGCCTAAGCAGATAAGAGCATCGAAGCTTTTCAGCCCCGTGGGTATTATAGACTCCAACGAAGCGGAAGTTATTTTGATTCGCTTGAATTTATTGACGCAGCCGCTAAGGCAAAGCGTGCCGGCAATCAGCATCAAAATTATCTTGAAACCTCTTTTCATACAACCCACAAATATACTAAAAATCTCTATCTTTGCAGTTCATGAAAAAGGTATATATCGAAACATACGGTTGCCAGATGAATGTGAGCGATACCGAATTGGTATTTTCCATTTTAGGTAAAGAGGCTTATGAGCGTACGGAAGATATTTTCGAAGCGGATGTAATAATGGCAAATACCTGCTCCGTCCGTGATAATGCCGAGCAGAGGATTTGGGGTAGAATCGAACAATTCCAGACTCATAAAAAGGGGCGGCCGGAACTCGTAATCGGTATTTTGGGCTGTATGGCGGGAAGGCTTAAAGATGCTTTGTTGGAGAGCGGGAAGGTGGATTTGGTGGTGGGACCGGATGCCTACCGCACGCTTCCTGCGCTGCTTGAGGCGGTCCGAAAGGGGAGGCCGCAGATGAATGTGGAGCTATCTCGCGAGGAAACCTATGCCGATATTTCCCCTATGAGGATAGATAAAAACGGAGTATCCGCATTTATCAGCATAATGCGCGGCTGCAATAATGTCTGCTCCTATTGCGTGGTGCCCTATACCCGCGGGGTGGAAAGGAGCCGCGACTTCCGCAGCATAGTCCGCGAAGCCTGCGACTGCTTTGCGAGCGGATATAAAGAGGTGACATTGCTCGGGCAGAATGTGGATTCTTATCTGTATGAAGATGTGAATTTTGCAAGGCTCCTCGCCATGGTGGCGGAAATCTCACCGCAGCTCAGAGTGCGTTTCTCCACCTCCCATCCCAAAGACATCTCCGATGAATTGATAGAAACCATGGCTTCCAAGCCCAATATTTGCCGTCATATACATCTGCCTGTACAAAGCGGTAATGACAGGATTTTGGAAAAGATGCGCCGCCGCTACAATCGCGATTGGTATTTAGGACGGGTAGCAAAAATACGGGAGCTGATGCCGGACTGCGGCATAAGCACCGATGCCATAGTGGGTTTCTGCTCCGAAACCGAAGAGGAATTCCGCGATACGCTTTCTCTTTTCGAAGAGGTGGGCTATGATAATGCCTTTATGTTTTATTATTCCGAGCGTCCCGGCACTCTCGCCCATAGAAACTATCCCGACGATGTGCCGCAGGAAGTAAAAATGCGCCGTCTGAATAAACTCATCCGTTTGCAGAACAGGCTTTCGCTGGAAAGCAACCGGCGTGATTTGGGCCGTGAATTCGAGGTGCTGGCGGAAGGTCCGTCCAAAAAAGACAAAAACGAACTCTGCGGCCGCACGAGCTCCAATAAAATGTGCGTTTGGCCGGACACCATACACAAAGCAGGCGATTACGTGCGTGTACGCGCAACCAACTGCACTCAAGCTACTTTGCTTTGTGAATTGGTGAAGTGATTTACTGAACGAAGGCTACAATTTCCCCCTTTGCCACATTCTTGCCCTGCTTGCCGGTAACAGCCACTATGCGGCCGTCTATGGCTGAAATTATTTCCTCCCTGCCATAATAGGTTTGTACATAGCCGATTGCCTTACCGGCTTTTACGGCAGTGCCAACAACAGGCGCCTTGGACTCGTCATCAAGGTCGATTTCCCATAACAGCTGCCCCTTTACGCTGACTTGAACAGGGACGGCCTTAGGATATTTTTGAGTGTATTCCTCTATCGAAAACTCGGGCATTTCCACAACCGGCCGCTTTATCACAATAGGGGCTCCCGCCTTGGCGCGGAGTTCCTCAAGTTCGGCATTGAAGCGCTCTTTGGCTATGCCGCTCTTGTAGTCGCGGTATTGACGCTCGTGCATGGCAAGCTGGAAGAGTTCTTCATCATCCTGACCGCAATCCCAGCCTTCTTCTTTCATCATTTGACGGAACTTGGGAAGCTCATCAGGATACATGTCCTGCGGATTGCCGGTATAGAATTCGAAGTTATTTTCTTTTGCCTTTTCTATGATTTCAGGAGCAAGAGGACCGGGGAGTTTGCCGCTTTTGCCCAAAATCATTCCCCATGTGTCCTTGTCTATGGTTGTCCAGCGCTCTTTGCCCTGAATCACACTTAACAGGTTCATAAGCGCCGTATTCTTGACATATTGGCTGAAGGGGGTTACAAGAGGCGGATAACCGAGCTTCGGCCAAACGTATTGCACCTCATCAAAGAGCTTTACCATAAGGGTATCCAATGTCATTTTATCCCTGCCCGCTGTCTTTCCGGCTCCATTTATTGCGCCAAGAAATGGTCTTAGGTCCGCCATCATGCTGCCCATCATGCCTCCCGGCAGGCCGCAGCCTACAAGCAGCGATGTCATTGCCTTGTTCTGCGGATCTATCCAATAACCTAAGAAGTCGTCTATGAATTCCTGCGTAAGCTTGCGGACCTCCATATAGGCATCCATATTCAGGTCTTTAACCAAAAAGCCGTCTGCCCTAAGCATCTCTCTTATGGTGATAATGTCCGGATGAACTTTTCCCCAACTGAGCGGTTCCACTGCAACATCAATATAGTCGGCGCCTGCTCGGGCTACTTCCAGCATGCTTGCGGGAGAGAAACCCGGCCCTGAGTGGCCGTGATATTGAATTATTATATGGGGATATTTCTTTTTAATCTCGCGGGTAAGTTTCCCCAAAGAACTTGGACGGCCTACTCCCGCCATATCTTTAAGGCAAATCTCATCGGCCCCATACTCTACCAAATGGTCCACCACATCCATATAATAGGCCACCGTGTGCACCGGAGAACTGGTAATCGAGAGCGCCGCCTGAGAAATCATGCCCCACTTTTTGGCATATTCCACGCTGAGCTTTAAATTGCGGTGGTCGTTGAGGCCGCAAAAGCTTCGGGCTATATCCACGCCCTGTGCTTTTTTTACCTTGAACATCAGCTCGCGCACATCTGCAGGAACAGGATTCATGCGTATTGCGTTGAGACCTCTTTCGAGCATATGTGTTTGGATGCCTGCCTTATTGAAGGGTGCGGTCCATTTGCGTACAGCAATATTGGGATTTTCACCGTAGAGCAGATTCACCTGTTCAAAGGCTCCTCCGTTGGTTTCAACCCTGTCGAAGCAGCCCATATCAATGATGGCCGGAGCCACCTTTTTAAGCTGGTCCACCCTCGGCTGGTATTTGCCGGAGGACTGCCACATATCCCTGTATATTAAGGAAAATCTTATTTCTCGTGCCATAGTCTGCAAAGATACACAAATTTTATCTTGTGAAGACAAAATAATTTTGTACCTTTGTATCCCCAAAACACGGTGCAATTAGCTCAGTTGGTAGAGCCCTGGATTGTGGTTCCAGTTGTCGTGGGTTCGAGCCCCATATTGCACCCCAAAGTTAATGGCGGGAACAGCAAGGCGCTGCTCCCGTTTTTTGTATATACGGGCATTCCCGAAAACTTACTATATTTACGAAAATTTACATATTGCTTTTTGCAGCATTAAACTGACTTCAAGCATCTTTAGTTAAATGAAAAAAACAATATTTATCTTCCTCCTGCTGGCCTCTTCAGGCCTGTATGCAAGGGCTCAAGAATTGAAACATACAAAGGGCATATCGTTTAATGTAGGCGTTTCATCCACTTTGGGCCTGTATTATCAAGATCATTATCAGCATTATTCAAGCAGCGACCCTTATTCTCTGAGCGGTATCTATGAGCCCACTTACGAAATAAGTTCGACAGAGTATCCCGTTTTTTCATTATCCGGAGAATACATTGTCAATAAATGGCTTGGAGTAGGCGTGGATATGACTTACAGCACATTAAGCGTAGAGAAGCTTTCCGGAGTAAGCCGTATGAATATAGGTGAAATCAGCGTTAAGGGAATATATCTGATGCCTTCCGTTCGCGGCTACTGGGTGAACAAAGAGCGTTTCAAGTTGTATTCCGGCCTTTATACGGGCGCTATGGTAATGTTTGCAAAAGAGCTCGAAAACTCTTCCCCTAAATTGAATTTTTCCATAGAGGTGCTTCCGATAGGAATGCGCTTCAGCATTGCAGGTAATGGGAAATTTTATGGGGTGGTTGAAAATTTGGTAGGCTCGCGCATGCTTGGCTGTCGTGTGGGCCTTGGTATGGGTTTTTAAATTCTGAAGAAAATGAAAAAAACAATATTCTTATTTTTTGCTATTCTCGGCCTTAGCGGCTGCGCCAAATATTTCAGCGACAGCGAATGGTCGGGCACCTACGATTATGGCGAAAACGCCGGCCGCAGCTATATGCTGACCGTTGCCAATAATGTTATAGTGGACAATCTCAAACAGATGGAAATAGCCCTCTTTATAAATGCCAACTCCTCGGGTACAAGCGGGCGTTTCTCTTCTACCGGAGATGTTTGGACAGCCGGTTCCGTATGGACCGTGATTGAAGAGGATACTTATCTTTCGGGACTTAAAATAGTAAAAGAGGCAGAGGACAGCACATGGACGCTCAGCCGCAAAGGCAAATATCCTTTCGGCTATTCTTACCGTTATAATTATTATGATTATTATAGCGGAACAAGGCCGTCCAACTATTTCGATACCGAATACGAAATGGAGATTCGCATGCTGCCGGACCATTCGGATTACAAGCCTGCAGATCACTATCCATGGAGGGTCAAGTTGACAACATTCTCGCGTACGGAAGATAAAGGCTACAGTTCTTCTTTATACACGGGCGCAAATCATTTGGATTATAAGGGCGGCACCTTGGGAGGCTGGGACCAATGTCACGGCGTACTTTTTATGGAAGTCTACAAGGATAAAAAAATAATAGACAAAGCCCGTCTTCAGTTGGAAGGCAGCCAGGGCAGCGGCAGTTATATCCGCAATCTGTAATTATTGTTCCGTATAAGGGAATAAGCGAATCCGCTTCCTAAAAGGGAGCGGATTATAGTTTTGTACCGTAGGCAAGGTCGCCTGCATCGCCGAGTCCGGGCACAATATAAGAGTGGCTCGTCAGCTCCTCATCTATGGCGGCGGTCCAAAGCGTTACATTTTTGGGCATACTCTTTTTAAGGGTTTCAACTGCATAAACGCTGGAGATGGGGCATACCAGATGAGTATACTCGGGCTCGCCGCCATCTGCAACCAATCTTTCAAAAGCCAATATCACCGAAGAGCCTGTGGCCACCATGGTATCAGACAGAACAAGCTGCTTGCCTTCCAATAAGGGGGTGGTGCAATACTCAGTGTTTACATGGAATTGATCGCCTTCATCGTATTTGCGGTAGGCGGCTACGAAAGCATTTTCCGCTCCGTCAAAATATGAAAGCAAGCCGTCGTGCAGGGGAATGCCTGCCCGCAGGATGGTTGCTATCACCATTTTGGAATTGCAAAGCTGCATATGGGCGGTGGCTAAGGGGGTAACCACATCTTTGGGAGCATAGCTTAGAGTCTTGCTGATTTCATAAGCAAAGACTTGACCCGTCCTACGCAGATTGGCACGGAAGAGAAAATCGTTTTTTTGGATGACTTTGTCGCGCATTTGCGCTACGAAACTGTTGAGAACCGAATTGTTCTCGCCTAGGTTGATTATTTTCATGGATTTCGAATTCTATTCGAAAGACAAAGATAAGAAAAATTTCGGAATTTCTAACGCGATTCTCCGCGTTTATGGCAAACTACCTGCACATCTATGTCTTCTACGGTGTAGCCGCGGAAGCGGTGCTTTTTGAGTGTAGCGTTTATGGCATCACGTGTGGCGCCGTCCGGAAGATTCTTGTAGACTCCGTTTTTGCGGTCGTAAAGATGTGCGTGCGAGAAGTTGCAAACGTCGAAATAGCGCTTGCTGTCAGCGCTCAGACGATAGGCATAAATGCCTGCAACGGCCATTTGTTGAAGCACATTGTAAATCGAAGAAACCGAAGCCGCCGCATCGTTGTTTGCCTTAAGCCATTCGGCCACCTGTTCGGCGGTGGCATGTTCCAAGTCCATCATGGCCCTGTGCACGGCCATACGGGTTTCCGTTATACGGAAGCCGCGGCTTTTCAGCATCGAGCGGAATTTTTCCTCATTTGGTATGGTCTTTGCCCTCCTCATAAGCTGCAAATATCAGTAAATTTTAATATCTTTGCAACTCTTATGAAAGTGCTTAAAATTATTATTATAGCTCTTGTGATGCTCTCCCTTGCAGCCTGCAAGTCGCAGTACGAGGTTGTAAAGGAAGGCAGCGATGTAAATGCAAAATATGCTTTGGCATTCGAGTGCTTCAACAACGGGAAATATTCCAAGGCGGCCGAACTTTTCGAAAATATGTCGGTTCTCACCAATGGTACTGAGCGGGATGACACGGTTCTGTATTATTGGGGGCTCAGCAATTACCGCGCGCAAGACTATATTACTGCAGAAACCAATTTCGAAAACTTTCTTAATAAATTCCCTCGAAGCGGTTTTGCCGAAAGTGCGCATTTCCTTCGCACGGATTGCCTTTACAATGCCACTTATCGCTGGGAGCTCGACCAAACCCCGACCTATACCGCCATTGCGGCGCTTCACGAATACAGGCGCAATTATCCCGGCACCGTGCATGCTGCCGCCTGTGCCCGCATGTTGGACGATCTCAATGAAAGATTGGACCGCAAGGCTTACGAAAACGCAAAAATTTATTATACCATGGAGGATTACAGGGCTGCGCGCGTAGCCCTTAAGAATGTATTAAAGGACGATGCCGACAACATTTATCGCGAAGACGTACTTTATTATACCGCCATGGCCTCTTATAAATATGCAGACCTCTCTGTTCCATCCAAGCAGCGAGAGCGTTTTTTAGTATTCGAGGACGATTATTATAATTTCATAGGCGAATATCCGGAAAGCAAGTATCGCAAGGAGCTTGACAGCCTTCATAAAAAGATAAAACAAAAATAATGAAACTTTCCGTAGCGTTAAGCTCGTAGTATATATATCATGGATATTAGAAAAGTACCAACCACCACTGTTACCCGCGATGTCAAGGAACTCGCGAAGCCTACGGACAATCTTTACGAAACCGTAGTGATAATCTCGAAGAGAGCCAATCAGATAGCATTGGCGGAAAAGAAGGAACTCAATAGAAAGCTTGAAGAATTCCGCAACGAACGGGACACCAAAGACGAGGTGTTCGAGAATAAAGAGCAAATCGAAATCAGCAAGTATTACGAGCGCCAGCCCAAGCCCGGCCTCATCGCCACTGAAGAATTCAGAAATGGCGAACTTTATTATAAGAAGGCTAGCAGTGAGGATATCATAAAGTAGCGTTCCTTGCTCCGCTCGCTACACATAAGTAATTACGTGCTTATAGACTCTTTGGATGTGTCTTTTCCAGAGGGTCTTGCCATTATTACCGGTCAGACCGGAGCGGGCAAAAGTATTCTTTTGGGCGCTCTCAGCTTGCTCACAGGAGCCAAGGGCGATGCCTCTTTAGTATCGTCCGGAGCGGAAAGCTGTATAGTAGAAGGGGAGTTTGAGAATGCTGATGAGTCGCTTAAGTCTCTTTTGGAAGAAAACGAGGTGGAGTGGGTGGAAGACGGCAGTCTGATAATCCGAAGGATTCTTTATTCTACCGGCCGTTCCCGTTCTTTCGTAAATGATTGCCCTGTGAATCTGCCCGTGCTGGCAAAATGCGCCGAGCTTTTGATAGATATTCATTCCCAACACAACAAACTCATACTCTCCGACAAGCGCTATCAGCTGAGAGTTCTCGACCTTTTTGCCGGGAATTCGGAGCATTTGCGCAAATGCGGCGAATTGTGGCGTGAATTGCAGGATTTGCGCTCCCGCAAGTCCAAAGCAGAAAAAGAACTTGAGAGTTTGAAGAGGGACTTCGACTATAATCAGGCTCAGTTTGTCCAGCTTGACAGCGCAAAATTGAGGGATGGGGAGATGGAGGAGTTGGATGAAGAACAAAAACGCCTGTCCAATGCCGATGAAATAAAATCTTCGCTTGTAACAGCCCTTGCCTTATTCGAATCGGGGGAGGAGCAGACTTTGGACGGTGCGCTCAGGGAAGCATCGAGGCTTCTTGATAAGATAAGCGCATTTGTTCCGAGTCTGAAAGAACTTTCGGAGCGTATAGAATCTTCAAGGATAGAATTGGGGGATGTCCGCGACACAATAGAAAGAGAAGCCGAAAAGGTGGATGTATCGGGGGATAGATTAGAGCAGGTGGAGGAGCGCATGGGGCTTATTTATTCGCTTTTTCAAAAATTCGGCTGCCGCACCGAGGCAGAGCTGATTTCCAAACGCGAAGAGTATTCCGCACGGCTTTTCGACTCCTCAGTCCTCGAAAACGAGCTGGAAGAATTGAATGCCGGAATCGCAGAATGCTCTTCAGCATATTCCAAGGTGAGCAAAGAACTTCATGATTCCCGCTCGGAGACAGCCCCTAAGCTTGCAGAGGCCATATTGTCGAGTCTGAAATTCCTCGAACTCGAGCGTGCCGTATTCGAGGTGCAGGTGATAGCAGTGGATGGCGGTCCTACGGGAGCGGATTCCGTGCTTTTCGCCTTCTCTGCCACAGGAAAAAATCCCGTAGATGTGGCCAAATGCGCCAGCGGCGGTGAGATTTCCCGCATAATGCTGAGTCTCAAAGCCCAGATGGCCCGCTTTACAGGCATGCCCACAATGATTTTCGATGAAATTGACACCGGTGTTTCGGGCAGCGCCGCCGATGCTATGGGGCGTATGATTTGCGATATGGGAAGCAATATGCAGGTTTTGGCAATAACCCATCTTCCTCAGGTGGCGGCAAAGGGCGATGCCCACTTTGTCGTGGAAAAATTTCAGGACACTACGGGAATACGCCGTGTGGAAGGGGAGGAGCGTATAATGGAAATCGCCCGCCTGCTTTCCGGCGAGCGGATTATTCCTGAGGCGGTAGCCAACGCAAAGGCTCTGTTGGGCTGATTAGGGGACTAATTTATTCTTTCAAGTTTCCCCGAACCGCTTGTAGCTCCTTTCCAGATTTTATAGGGATCTTCCAATACCACTTTGCCTCCTTCCAGGATTTGTATTGAACCTGTATATTTTATTTCGGATGAGCCGTATTGCCCGAGTTTGAGATTGAGCGTACCGCCTACTTCGGCAAGTATCGGGCATTCGCAAATCACTCCATTGAGCGTCAGTGTTGCGGCGGCTCCTTTGGGCACCATTATAGCGGCAACATTTCCTCCGGTGGATATTTGTCCTTCATCCATAATTATCTCACCCTTTTCCATATAGATGGCAGGGGAGTCAGTGCCGGTGGCGGATAGTATGCTGCTTGAGATTTTCATAGCGCTGCCTGCCTTACCTCCTGTTACGGCAAGCGCCGGAGCGAAACTTGCACCGGAAACAGAGCTGCTGCCCTTCATTACAAGCCAGCCTGTGCCTGTAACGAGCACAGCGGCATTTGAACCTCCGGCAAGCGAACTGCCGTCTCCGCTTTTTCTGATTATGCAGTCATATACATTAAGAGTGCCTGCGCTGACATAGACGGCATTCTGGTTTGACTCGCTGCTTCTTAAGGTTTCACCGATGACAGGTTCGGAGCCGTCAGTATTTTTGTAGATGCGTGAGGAGCCCTCCGGCAATATATCGCCGGTACAAGCCCATAATGAGAATGCGGCCGCAAGGATAAGGAGAAAATGTCTGCTTTTCATAAATTCTTTTTTCAATTCTACGAATATAAATATTTCTTTTGACTTTTTGTCAACTTTACCCTATGGCAGAAGTTTTGCTATATTTGCAATTGATTTGAAACTAAAGATATTATGGCGGAAGAAATAAAGAAGAAAAAAGATAATAAGTCTGAGCCTGAAAAAGGACATAAAGAAAAAAAGCCTTGCAAAGAGCAGGAACTCCAAAAAAAGGTAGATGAACTTACTGACAAATTGTCGTCAGAGCATAATGATTATCTGCGTCTGATGGCCGAATTCGAGACATTCCGCCGTCGCTCTGCAGAGGAGAGACTCGAGCTTATATCCACCGCTTCGGCAGATACCATAAAAGGAATGCTTCCTGTTTTGGATGATTGCGAGCGCGCAATGGAATTGCTGGCCAAGTCGTCGGACAAGGCGGCTCAGGAAGGTACCGCTCTCATCTATAATAAGTTGCTTGGCTACCTGAAGACCAAGGGCTTGGAGGTTATAGAAGCGAAGGGAGCTAAGTTCGATATTGATTTCCATGAGGCGGTAGCTCAGGTTCCCGCACCCTCAGAAGATCAGAAAGGCAATGTGCTGGATGTGGTGCAAACAGGATATCTGCTGTCCGGAAAAGTTCTCCGCTATGCTAAAGTAGTTGTTGGAGCATAATAGTTATGGCAGAAAAAAGAGATTATTATGAGGTCTTGGGCATTCAGAAGAGTGCTAACGAAGACGATATAAAACAGGCTTACCGCAAGGCGGCCATAAAGTGGCATCCCGATAAATGGGTGTCCGGTACCGATGCCGAGAAGAAAACCGCCGAAGAAAAGTTCAAAGAAGCTTCGGAGGCGTATTCGGTATTGAGCGACCCTCAAAAGAGGGCAAAATACGACCAATTCGGCTTTGCCGGCGTGGATCCTTCGGCTGCGCCTGATTTCAGTCAGGGTTTCGGCAATCTGAACGATATTCTGAACGACCTCTTCGGAGGAGCTTTCGGCTTTGGCGGAGACTCTTTCGGTGGTTTTGAATCGTTCTTCGGAGGCGGTTCCAGGCAGCAGGGTGCAAGGGTTCTTCGAGGCCGCGACATCCGCACAAGGGTATCGCTCATCTTGGAAGAAATAGCAAGCGGCTGTACAAAAGAAGTCACTATAGAGCGCAACCGTCCCTGCCCCAAATGCAATGGAATGGGAACCCCCAATGCTTCGGATGTAAAAACCTGTCCTGCCTGCCATGGCAGCGGTTATGTGCAAAGAGTGGTGAATTCACTCTTCGGCAGAACTATGACCAACGAAACCTGCCAGCAGTGCGGGGGAGAGGGCAAGATAGTTACCAATCCCTGTAGGAATTGCAATGGAAGCGGTGTGATAAGGCGCAAGGAGACAGTGCGGGTGACTATTCCTGCCGGCGTTGAGGACGGCATGCAAATAAGCGTGCGCGGTGAAGGCAACTCTGCTCCGCGCGGCGGTGTAAACGGAGACCTATTGGTGGTAGTAAGCGAAAAGCCGCACAATCAGCTCAAGCGTGAGGGTGCAAATCTGTTTTATACACGCGTGATTTCGATTACCGAAGCCATATTGGGCACCACCATTGATGTCCCTGCAATCGGTACGTCACAAAGACTCAGAATTGAGCCGGGAACTCAGTCAGGCACCGTTGTGCGTATGCGGGGTCAGGGATTGCCGAGTATAAACAATTATGGCAAAGGCGATTTGTTTGTAAAGATATTGGTTTGGATACCCCGCAAACTCCGCGGCTCCGATAAAGAGGCTGTAGAACAGCTGGCAAAATCAGATGCTGTACGGCCCAATCCGAGCCGTGAAGACAGGGCTTTGTTCGAAAAGGAGAGCCAATATTTCAATTAAAAAAGTTTGTCAAGTAAAAAATAATTCATATCTTTGCTGCCCAAAAAGAAAGCAGCCTCTCTTTTAATGGTTAAATGACGCTGCGAGGCGAATAGGATTTTTTTATTATGGATTTACTTACAATAGCAGAACAATCTTTTGTAAACGAGAACGTTGCAAATTTTCCTGAGTTCAAAGCCGGCGACACCATCACCGTTGCCGTTAGAATCAGGGAGGGCGATAAAGTGCGTTTGCAGGATTTCCGTGGAGTGGTTATTCAAATAAGCGGTGCAACTCCTCTCACCCGCACTTTTACCGTGCGAAAGGTTTCCGGCGGAATCGGAGTAGAAAGGATTTTTCCCTTCCATTCTCCGGCAATTGACAGCATTACCGTAAACAAGGTTGGTAAGGTTCGTCGCGCCCGCATATTCTATCTCCGCAAATTGTCAGGCAAGAAGGCTCGTATTCGCGAGAAGACCATAGCCTCCAAGCAAGCCAAAGCATAGTAATAAGGGTTTTACATTGGTTCCGTAGCTCAATTGAATAGAGCATCTGACTACGGATCAGAAGGTTCGGGGTTTGAATCCCTGCGGAATCACAAAAAAGGTGACCATTTTCGGCCGCCTTTTTTGTTTGCTATTTAAAAAATCTGTCGACTTCTTTTATCGTGTCGGGCAGGGTGAATATTGCAACGCGGTCGTGAGGCTCAATTATTGTGTCGCCTACGGCAATCATTGCTTCTTTTTTTCTAATCACCCCTCCGATTATCGCTCCCGAAGGGAAGCCCAGGTCTTTAAGGGGCTTTTTGGTTATTCTGCTGCCCGGTGTGACGGTGTATTCTATGATTTGTGCCGAGGTGCCCGACATATATTTTACAAAGCGTGCTTTTCCCGAAAGGGTGAACTTGAAGATACGTCCCGCTGTTATGAGTTTTTTATTTATTACGCTGTCCACACCCATCTCTTCGGCAAGACGGCTGTATTCGAAGTTCTCCACTTCAGCGATAGTGCGCGGAATTCCAAGTTTCTTCGCCACCACGCATGAGAGTATATTTGTTTCGTCTTCGCCTGTAAGCGCCACAAAGGCATCATAGCCCTCTATGCCTTCTTCATAAAGGAAAGAAGAGTCTCTTCCGTCTCCGTTCACCACTATAACATCCTCAGGCAAATTCTCAACCAATTTCCTGCAATGGTCCAGCTTTATTTCTATGATTTTTACTCCAATTCCTAATTTTACAAGGCTGCGAGCCAGCATTGAGGCTATCCTGCTGCCTCCCATTATCATCACTTTCTCAACCGCAATGTTCTTTTTGCCGAAGTATTTTATCAGCAGTTCAATACCCTCTTTTTTACTGATGGTAAAGAGCAGGTCACCATATTGAAATACGGTATCCGCCTTTGGGATAATAGTATCTTCGCCCCGCGATATAGCAATTATTCTGAATTTTTCAGAATCTTCTTTAGTCATCGAGCCGGTGAATTCGATGAGTTTGTTATCCAAAAGAGGGGAGTTTTCATCCAATTTGAAAAGGCCTATCTGCAATCTTCCGTGCGCAAAGTCCATGGTTTCCGTAAAAGCGGCATGGCGCAGCAGATCCACTATTTCGTCAGCCGCTATTTTTTCGGGATAAAACATGAGCTCAATGCCCATATCTTTGAACAGCTGTTTGTTCTCGGCCTTAAGATACTCTTCATCATTGATGCGCGCAAGCACCTTCGCCGCTCCCAAATGCTTTGCCAGCAATGCTCCTACAATGTTGATATCCTGCATGGCAGAAGGGTAAACAGCTATAAATAAATCAGCTCTGCCGGTGTCAGCATCTTTAAGCACGCTTATGTTTGTGGGGCTGCCTTCAATGGTAAGGACGTCAGCGTTCAAAGCTAAATTTTGAAGGCGCTGCGAATCGTCATCGATGACGGTGATTTCGTTGCCCTCCGCCCTTAGCATTTTTGCAAGATGGGAACCTACGGCTCCGGCTCCTTGAATGACTATTTTCATATGCCGAAGATTTTTTTGTCGAGATAAGTGAATATTCCGTTCCGCCTGATTAGGGCATGCGGAATGATGTTTATAGGGATGATGCCGACGGGAATTCCTTCCGCCTTTAAGGAGCCTTCACGGCGCAGCTTTTTCCAGCTTGCGTGAGCCTTTCCAACGGCTTTGGCGTAGTCTGTTTTGCCGCTTAAGAAGTAAATGATGCGTGTAATATTGTCTATGCATACGCGCATGGCTGTTTTGAATTTGGCTTTTCTTTTGGCCTTTTGGAGGGATACGCCTGCCGCCAGATAGGTTGCGGTCAGATTATTATCCAACAGGAGGAGATTGTTGCGGTAATTGAGCTCTAACTTCCATGGGGATTTAGGGCTTAGCGTCCCTCCTCCGAGATGCCATACACGGCTTTGAGGAACATTGCACACTTTCCATCCTGCCAATTGCGCCCTCCAGCAGAGGTCTATTTCTTCCATATGTGCAAAAAATCTTTCATCAAATCCACCAAGCGCCTTCCATACACTGCTGCGTATCATCAGGCAGGAACCTGAACACCAAAGCACATCCATGGGGGTGTCGTATTGTCCTTCGTCTTTGCATACGCGCTGAAGTACGCGGCCTCTGCAAAAGGGGAAAGCAAAATTATCGAGGAAGCCTCCTGCTGCGCCGGCATATTCGAAACAGCCGGTTTTAATATATTCGCCGCTATCGGCGGATTTTACCAGCCCGTGCAGTTTTGGTCCGCAAAGTCCGCATTCGGGATGCGCTTCCATATAGCTGATGAGCGGCTCCAGCCAACCATCCTCCACTAAAATATCGGAATTGATGAGTACGAAATACTCAGCATCGAGCTGCGAAAGGGCGCGGTTGTAGCCTCCGGTAAAGCCGTAGTTTTTATCCAAGGGTATGGTTTGCACCGATGGAAACTCTTCCGCCATCATGGCAAGGGAGCCGTCGGTGGAGGCATTGTCCGCCACCACCAAGCGGTCTTCTTTACCAAGACTCCTGAGGAGCGGAGGAAGAAAACTCCTCAGATACTCCTTAGTGTTCCAGTTAAGTATTACTACAGCCGCGCGCATTTTATATTTTGTTTCTTTCAGCGATTACATTTTTATTTGCAACTGCATTCTTCGCCTTCGTTACATCCGCAATCGCAGTCATCGCCGCAACTGCATTCTTTGTCCAAGCCTCCGTTATGGTTGTCGCAGGTGCCGTTCCGACGGTTCTCTCCATGGCAGCAATCTTCTTTTTCCTCCTCTTCATCTCCGCAATCGCCATGGCAGTGGTGGCATTTATGGCCGCATTCCTCCTGAGGCAGATATTCGCCGTGCAGGCCATTCTCCAGTTCCTCTTCAGTGGCTTCGCGAACTGCCAGCACAGTGCCCGTGAAATGCAGGGTTTTACCCGCCATAGGGTGATTGAAGTCCATAGTAACCTTATCTTCTCCTATCGCAGCTACAAGCCCGCGCACCACATTGCCGTTGCCATCAAGCATGGGAACAATATTGCCGACTTGCAGAAACTGCTCCTGCAACTCGCCGTTTACCATAAAGGCATCTTTGGATATATCAAATTTGTATTCCATTTTATAGGGGCCGTAACCCTCTTCGGGGCTAAGGGTGAAATCAAAATCATCCCCGGCCTCTTTCCCCTCAAGCTCTTCCTCGAAGCGGGGAATAAGCATGTTCGTGCCATGTATGTATTCCAAAGGCTGCTGCTCATCGGCCTTGTCGGCAAGTTTACCCTCTACTTTCAACTCATAGGCAAGTGAGGTTACAGTGTGTTTTGTTATTTTCATATTATATTTATTCTTGTTCATCGGGATAAACGATACGTCTTATCGTCTTATATTTTTCTTCATCCTTTATGAAAGTGCCCTTGCTGCTGCCCTCGGCAACTACTTTGAAAGGACTTGTGGAATTGTCAGCTAATACCCAGCGGTCGCTCAAGGGCATATAGGTTTCGAAAAAGTATTGAAGCCCCATAAAGTAGCGCCTGCGAATTACGTTTTCGGGAATATTGTGACCGCCCGCCTTAACCCTGTCCCGTACTCTTTGGATGGCAAGCTCGGGAGAACTGAGCCAGAAATAAAGCAGGGTGATGCTGTAACCCGCCGCTTTTGCCGTATTTATAATACCTACGAGAGAGCGTGTTGCAAGGGTTGTTTCTATACTGAAGTCTTCTTTTCGCGAAAGCAGATATTCTATACGCATAAGCATGAAGCGGCTTGCCACTATCGATGCCTCCGATGGATTGAAAGGTGAAAAACTTTTTGCAAACTCATCGGAATTGACAAACTCAGTACATTCCAGCAATTGTGGCAGAAGAGTGTAAGATGCCGTGGTTTTACCGGAGCCGTTGCAGCCTGAAAGAATGTATAGTTTCGGCATTTTTTATCTCCCCAAAGTTATCCCATAACCAAACAGCGCAAAATCTCCTTTTACAGGGTCGTCGGGAAAGATTTCTCTAAAAGCATCGGTTATCTCCAAGGCGCTTGCGAAGTCTTTGGAGCGGCGCTTGCAAAGACCCAGAGCTTCGGCCTGAGTGTGAACATGTACATCCAGCGGGATTATAAGATCAGCGGGATTGCTTTTTTTCCACAAGCCCAAGTCTACCTTGCCGTCGCGACGTACCATCCAGCGGCGCATCAACCAAATTTTCTTGTTTGCAGCCTTAGGATTGGGTTTTTGACCGAAGATTTCCGTGCGCATTTCGTTTGCATCAAGTTCCTCCAAAGATTCGCAGGAACTGTAAAAATCCCGCAGACGCCTGCAGATGCCGGCTACATCATTCCATTTTATAGTGCGATGTATAGAACTGTTGTCTTTCCTGTATGAGCCTGACATTACATAATTGTATGGCCGCCACATCATCTCTTCGAACAGGCGGCTGCAGTTGCGCACTATTATGGCTCTTCGCCCCCAGGCAAAGTGAGAGGCGAAAACCGCCGCTATTTCTACATCTTGCAGCGATGGCCGCCACTGCTCTCCATCCAATCCGAGGGAGGGCTGTGTGGCGGTCATCTGAAGCGCCATTCGGCGGGGAAAGGCTATCGGGTCCTCGACAAAATATCGGGGATGGTTATAGCGCTCGGCCCAGCCGCGTAGTTTTTCTGCAAGAAGAGAATCCATTATTTATTCTGCCGTAGCAGCTTCTATCTTTTTAAGCATAGCAAACATGATACCTGCTGCAATGAGGCAGAGGACCATAAGAAGTGTCCAGTTGGCCCAAAGCGGAACGCGTTCCCAAAGCAGGCCGGGGATTGAGCTGAGGTAGTTGCCTATAGCTGAGGCGGCAAACCAGAGCCCCATCATGAGGCCCTTCATCTTGGGAGGAGCAACCTTCGAAACGAAAGAAATGCCCATCGGGCTGAGCAGTAGCTCGGCAAAGGTAAGTGTGAGATAGGTGGCCATCAGCCATTGCGGTACTACCGGGTCGGGAGCTACCGTTCCCTGGATGGAAGCCGGTGAAGGCTGGCCCTTGGAGGCGAATATCATAATAAGATAGCCGGCCGCTGCCACAAGCATACCGAATGCGATTTTGCGTGGGGCGGATGGCTCTCTGCCGTTAGGATACTTTTCGCTTTTCTGTGCAGCCAAGCTGCTGAAAATAGCCATGGAGAATGGAGTAAGCGCTACCACAAAGAAGGGATTGAACTGCTGGAACAATTGAGGCTGGATGTCGAGCGGAGACGGCATACCCTTATAGATAGCCCATGCTACGAGCCAAAGACCGCCGGTAACCAAACCGTTTATGAGTTTGGCGCCTGTCTTTTCGCTTTGGAAAATTCCGAACAGAGTATAAACGCTTATTGCAATGGGTGCGAGAGCCCAGATATTGAAGCCTATCCGGCTCCATCCTGTAGCGAAGGATTGGGTGTAGTCGCGTGCGAACCAGGTAAGGGATTGTCCGTTCTGATGGAATGCCATCCAGAAGAATATAACCACTGCGAACACGAGTATAAGAGCGGTAATGCGGTCCTTTTCCTGCTTGGGAGTGAGTTCCACCACTTTTTCGTCTGCAGCCTTTGCCTGCTTGGCATTCACATCGGCATGCTTGAACCACTTGCGGCAGCCGAAGTAGATGGAGACGGAAAAAATGAGAGAGATGCATGCTACCGCAAATCCCATATTATATGATGACGACAGATTCTCGATGTAGTATTGACTGAAAGTGCCTAAGTCCGCAGCGCTGTATGATGGCATTTGTGCGGCCAGGTTTGCGAGTTTGTCGGTGTTTTCGGGGGTAATGGTACCTCTGAGGAACTGATGTGCAAGGGCTGGGATGTCTGCCTTGTAGATGAGGCCTGCTTTGGTAAGGAACTTATTGGTGATAGCAGTAGCGGCCGCAGGAGCAAACATGGAACCAAGGTTGATGGCCATGTAGAAAAGGCTGAAGGCGGCATCCCTTCGGGAAGAGTATTTGGGGTCATCATAGAGATTTCCCACCATTACTTGAAGATTACCCTTGAAAAGACCGGTGCCCACACTTATCAGGAGTAGAGCCCCTATCATAAGGGCCATTCCGAAACCGCCGGCGGCGGTTGGGATTGAGAGACAGGCGTAGCCTATAAACATGACTACGATGCCGATAACGACACATTTTCCGAAGCCGATTTTATCTGCAAGAATACCGCCTAAAACAGGCATGAAGTATACTACAGCAAGGAAAATGGAATAAATGGTGCCGGCGGTTGCGCCTCCGAAGCCGAATTTGGCTTGAAGGAAGAGCATAAAGATAGCCAGCATTGTGTAATAACCGAAGCGTTCGCCGGTATTGGCGAGGGCTAAGGCATAGAGTCCTTTAGGATGGTTTTTGAACATATTAATTAATAATAGGATTAATCTGTATCCGCAAAGATATAAATCTTTTCTCTAAAATCGTTATATTTGCAAATACGATGACTCAGGATGGGAAAAATATCCGGCCCGCTATCGGAGCCGCCGTTTTAAGGCTGCTTTTGACTCCTTTAGCCATTCTACCGCTAAAGTGCCGTTTATGTCTGGCTGAATTTCTTGCCTGGATTCTTAGGGATGTGGCGGCTTATCGCCGAAATGAGGTGATGATTAATCTCGCCCGCAGTTTTCCTGAAAAGAAATATAAGGAGCTCGCAAAAATAAGCAAGCGTTTTTATCTTCACCTTGCCGATATTTTTGTCGAAACCATTTGGTTTGGAGCTTGCCGCGGTGAAAGAGGGCGCAAGCGTCTCAATGATTCACGGATAGTGGATATTGCAAATCCCGAGGTGTTTAATGAGGTGTACGAAAACAGCACCAATGTTTTAGTGCTTTCAAGTCATTGCGGAAATTGGGAACTGCTTGGCGGATGGTTCAATTATAATCATGACAGCAAGCATCCGTTATCTTCCGATGTTTCTGAGATAGGCGTTGTGTACAAGCAACTCAGCAGCAAAACCTGGAATCGTTTCATGGCCGACAACCGTTGCGCTCCTTTATTGGACACAGATTTCCGCGGTTATCTTGAGACTAAAGAGGTTTTTCGTTTTGCCATCACCAATCGAAATAGAAAATTTATTTATATATTCCCTACAGACCAATACCCCTATGGTAATGCCATCAAACACGATATAGGTCGCTTTTTGAATCAAGACACCATGGTCATGACAGGCGGTACCGCTCTCGCCTGCAAGTTCGGCATGAGTGTAAGCTATCTTCGTTGGAAGAGCGTGGATAGGGGTCGCTATTCGGTGGAGTTGGTGCCGATTTGCAAGGATGCTTCGGGCGAAACCCCCGAGGGTCTTATGAGAAAATATTATGATTTATTGGAAAAAGACATACAGGACCAGCCATGGAATTATCTTTGGAGTCATCGCAGATGGAAATAAACAATTTAAAACAAATAAATAATAACACATGAGTACAATTAAAGATCTTACCCCAAAAATCGTCTGGAACAACTTTTACCTTCTTACCAGACAACCCCGTCCATCCAAACACGAAGAAAAAGTTCGCGCTTTTCTTCTTGAATGGGCAAAAGAACGTGATATTGAAGCCTTTGCCGATGAAATAGGCAATGTTATAATGCGCGCTCCTGCCACAAAGGGCTACGAAAACAAGCGAGGCGTAATTCTTCAGGCCCATATGGATATGGTTCCCCAAAAAACAGCTGAAACAAAACACGATTTCATTAACGATCCCATCGAAACTTATGTAGATGGCGATTGGTTGGGAGCAAAGGGCACCACTCTTGGAGCGGACAACGGCATTGGCGTAGCCTTGGCCATGTCTGTTTTAGAAGAGAAAGACCTGCCGCACGGCCCTGTAGAAGTATTATTTACCACAGATGAAGAAACAGGAATGACGGGAGCCAATCATCTTGAACCCGGTATTTTCAAAGGCGACATATTGCTTAATCTCGACTCCGAAGACGAAGGCGAGCTCTGCATAGGATGCGCAGGCGGTCTCGACGGCATTGCCGACTTCAAATACAAAACCCTCAAAGTTCCTGCAGGCTATGAGGCTTACCGCATAGAGGTAAAGGGTCTGCAGGGCGGTCATTCCGGTATGGATATTTCGCTCTATAGGGCGAATGCCTGCAAGATTATAGCTCGCACTTTGCTGCCTCTGCTCGAAAAATACGGGGCGAAAGTAGCGGATATCAATGCCGGCTCGCTTCGCAATGCCATTCCTTTTGAGGGCAGGGCGGATGTGCTTATCCCCTCGGGACAACTTGATGCCGCCGGCAAGGAAGTGAAAAAGATTTTTGCCGACGTATACGAGGAATTCAAAGATACCGACCCGGGCGCCAAATTCTATTTCAGCAAGATGGAGAAAGCTCCCGAGCAATATATAGAAGACGAGCTTATGCTTAGGGCCGTTATGTCCATTTTAGCCTGCCCCGCCGGTGTCATCCGCATGAGCAGCGCCTTCAAGGGACTGACCGAAACCAGCACAAACTTAGCTATGATTCGTTGCGAAGGGGGTCATCTGCGCATTTATTCTCTCATGCGCAGTGCAGTGAACAGCGCAAAGCTTCAGCTTGCCGAGGACATGCGTTGTGTGTTTGCGCTTGCAGGCGCAGAATTCACCACGGAAGGCGGTTACAGCGGTTGGACACCTAAGCCCGACACTCCGGTTTATAAGGTAATCTGCGATGTTTGGGAGAAGGTTTCAGGCCAAAAGATGACTGTGGGAGCAACTCACGGCGGACTTGAATGTGCTCTTCTCGGAGCCAAATATCCTCATTGGGAGATGGCTTCCTTGGGCCCCACCATTATACATCCGCATTCGCCCGATGAGCGTGTGAAAATTTCCACCGTCGGCAATGCCTGGGAGTTCCTCAAAGAATTGTTGAAGGCCATTCCCGAAAAGTAATATGAAACGCATTATTTTTATTGCGTCCCTGCTGCTCGGTGTTTCGGCAGCAGCGCAGAATGTTTTGTCGACTGACAACACCTCTTTAGTAATAGATGCCGCTCAGGGCAAGGCCCCGAAAATCCTTTATTACGGAGCCAAGCTTTCTGAACTCGACCTTTCCTCGCTCAGCTCGTCCGGTTTCACTGCCAAAGATGCTTATCCGACACATAACAGCAATTCCAATAATTTGGAAGCGCTGAGCGTACGGATGCCTGATGGAAATCTTTCTGTCGACCTGAATGTGGTTTCTGTAGACACCAAAACTTGGGATGGCGGTAAAATCTTCAGCGTTCTATGCAAAGACCCTTTGTATCCGTTGGAAGTGCGGCTTGTTTACAAAAGTTATGATGCCGAGGATGTTATAAGCACTTGGACAGAGATAATCAATGGCAATAAGAAAAAGAGCATAGTCCTTACCCGCTTTGATTCCGGAAGTCTCCCGATTCGTCGGGGAGACGTGTGGGTGAGCAGTTTCGGCGGCTCATGGGCATCCGAAGCCACTCTGACCTGCGAACCTTTAGTCTCCGGAGTACGTTCCATTTATAATAAAGACGGCATACGCAACACTCAAACATCCCATGCCGAAGTAATGATTTCGTTAGACGGCAAACCTCAGGAGCTAAGCGGTCGCGTAATCGGTGCAGCTCTTTGCTATTCAGGTAATTATGAGCTGCGTTTCGAGACCGGAAATGACCGCTGTCATCGTTTTTATGCAGGTATTGATCCTTCCAACTCCAATTACACCCTTGCAGGGGGCGAGTGCTTTGTCACTCCCGAGCTTGCACTGAGTTTTACCACTGAAGGCCTCAGCGGAGTAAGCCGCAACTTTCATAAATGGGGCAGAAAATATAAGCTTGCCCATGGAGGAAAAGTAAATGATATTCTGCTTAACAGCTGGGAAGGCGTTTACTTCGATATTGATGAGCCGGGCATGCATCAGATGATGAAGGATATAGCGGATATGGGAGGAGAGTTGTTTGTAATGGATGACGGCTGGTTTGGAGATAAATATCCTCGTTTAAACGACCATACATCGCTTGGCGACTGGGTGGTTGACCGCAATAAACTTCCCGGAGGGATGGAAGGGCTTGTGGAGGAGGCGGCAAAGAACGGCATTAAGTTCGGAATATGGATAGAGCCCGAAATGACGAACAGCCGCAGCGAACTTTTCGAGGCCCATCCCGATTGGATAATAAATGCTCCCGGCCGGGAACTTGTTTACGGGCGCGGGGGCACCCAGTTGGTGCTGGACCTCAGCAATCCGCAAGTGCAGGATTTCGTGTTCGGGGTCTTTGACGGCATTATGAGCGCATGGCCGCAAATCGCTTATATAAAGTGGGATGCAAATATGCACATACCTTCACAGGGTTCGAAATACCTGAAAAACCAGGAACATCTATATATAGAATATCACAGAGGCTTGGCTAAAGTGCTCGACCGTATCCGCGCAAAATATCCGGATGTGGCAATCCAGGCCTGCGCAAGCGGGGGAGGCCGCGTGAATTACGGAATCCTCCCATGGTTTGATGAGTTCTGGACTTCGGACAATACCGATGCCCTGCAGCGTGTGTTCATACAATGGAATACATCTTATTTCTTTCCTGCGGAGGCCATAGGTGCGCATATCTCAGCTTCGCCTAATCATAATACGGGACGGGTGATACCGCTTAAATTCCGTATAGATGTTGCAATGAGCGGCCGCTTGGGCCTGGAACTCCAACCCTCTGCAATGAGCCGCGAAGAAAAGGATATGTGCCGCAAGGCAATAGCAGACTATAAGCTGGTGCGCGATGTGGTTCAGCTCGGAGACCTCTACCGCATAGTTTCCCCCTATGATAATAAAGGTCTGTCCACTAAATTATATGCCAGCCCCGATAAGGAGCGTGCAGTATATTTTTGGTACAAGACTGAATATTTCCGTGGTGATTATGCTCCCGTGGCGCTTCTCGCCGGTTTGGATCCCGAAAAGAATTATAGGATTCGCGAGCTCAACTTGGTTGGCCGCCCCCTGCCTTTCGAGGGCAAGGTGTTCAGCGGAAAGTTCTTGATGGAGACCGGCTTGAATATTCCGGATAGAAACTATGGGGGCGGCACACACCGCGATTTCGCTTCCCACGTGCTCTATCTTGTAGCGGAATAGCAGTCCCGGAGGCGGATAAGGATTGCTGATTTTCAGTTTCTCCCTTTATGTTCGGGAGTTTCTGTAAGAATTGCTAAAGGCTATACCGGAAAAGTAAGAAAAGCCTTTATTCCGGCCCTGCGCTGTCCTGATGCGCTTCTCTTCCCTCCTGCTGTGCTTCTCTTCCGTCCTGCTGCGCTTCTCTTCCGTCCTGCTGCGCTTCTCTTCCGTCCTGATGCGCTTCTCTTCCGTCCTGCTGCGCTTCTATCCCTCCATGCCAAAAGCGCTCGGTAATATCTATTGCCGAGCCTTTTCCTTTTCCGCGCTCGAGGCGGTACATTCGCTGATTGGTGGTCGGCTTGTTAAGAGGGCCGTACTCAGCTCTGTAGGGGCCTATTTTTACATAATCGAAATAGTCCCATACGCGCTCGTCAGTGTGGTGGAGACCCGAATACAGCGCCACCTCGATTGAAGGATATTTCTTGTTGATATGTTTTACAAGCTTCAGCAAAGCATCCACATCTTTTCCCTCTCCCAAGAAAAGGAAGCAATTCACCCCGAAGTTGTCGCCAAACAAGGCATCTATCTTGGCAGGGGTAAGTTCTTCGCCCAAGTCATCCCGTAAATGGGGGGAGTGGCAATCTTCGCAATGACCCTGGCAGTTGGTGATTTCCACAGCCAGGGTAACTTTATCGGGGATTTCTTCGAGAACCACCGTAGCAGTCTCTGGAAGATATTTTATCACGGTTTATGCCTGCAGTTTGGCGTTTTGCGGTTTTTTATCATAGAAACGATGAATGGCTTCGTCCTGGCGGATTTCCGCGAATGAAGATATACGCTTCAGATAGCCGATTACACGTGTAAGATGGTCTATATTCCTGCTGTCGCATTTCGGGCAGATATTGAGAGTGTCCTTGCTGATGTACCCGCATTGATTGCAAATCGTATTGCGGCAGTTGAAAGTGAAATAGTTGGTCCCGTAATGGGCTGCCACATTGAGCAGCTGCCTGTATTGCTCTTTGGTGAGATGTTCCTGAATGTTCATGTGCAGGGCGCTGCCCCCATCCAAATACTTAACATAGTCTTCGCCATGCAGTTTGAACTTGTCTATCATGCTGAGCGAGGTGTCCTCGGGATTATAAAAGTAGCTGCTGTACAAAACATGATGGGGCGACACATAGTAACCATCCTTTTGATCCCATTTATAGTTCTTGCCGGCAAGGTTTTCCGCAGGCACGAACTCGGTATTGAACATGGTTTCCTTGGTCTTGTCTTTGCGGTTGCAGATATTAATGGTTTCGAGCAGCATATTCACAAACTCGTTGTAGTCGGGGTTTGGTGAAACCTTGAGGCCTAAAAATTCTGCAGCTTCCGTCATTCCGTTTATGCCTACAGTCAGGTATTGACGCCTCATATCTATGAAGCCGGCATTGTAAACATCCAGCATGTCCGCTTTTAGAAAATCCTTAATGATTTCATTGAAGGCTGTCTGGTATTTGTGCACCCGCTCGGTTTGTATGGTTACCGCCTCGCGGATGTAATTGTAGAGTTCCTCCTTGTGATATACTTCGGGACTGATGGGTACGCCCATTTTAATATCAATACCCATTTTTTCGCGGAAATACTTGCGTGCGGCATCCTGAATAAGCCTGTTCAGGTTTATTGTCATTACGCTTTTGCTGCCGGTGGATACCGAAGCGGTGCCCATGGAGTATTGGTGCGTGGTATGATTATGGTCCTCGTCAATCTCCTCGAGGTCATTAAGGGAATTGCGCAGACGGCAGCAGCTGGAAAGGCTGTCGGGGCTGTTGCTTATGTAGCAGAAGAAACTATGGCCTTTACTCCACATTTCAGCCGTAAAGTCGGCGTATTCTTTATCCGCATAGTCGTTGCCTCCATCGGTGAGAAGCGCCATTGTTTCCACAGGGAAAGTAAGGACGTAGCGGTTGCGCTCTTCATTGAACCAGCGCATGAAGTGTTTTTGCAGCCAGGAAAGGGTTTCCCATTGGGGAGCAGTGCCGTCGGGGAAGCGGAAGTCGGAAAAAACTCCTTCAAAATAGGGTTTGTCGAAGTAGCTTATATTCCAGAAGACTGTTTGGTAGCCGCGGTTTCCTGCAGGCATATTCATGGAGTGCACCACCTGCTGGAAGCAGTTGTCGATTACTTTTGTGAGAGTGCGTGCCTTGCGGTTGTTTTCCACCACCTCATCAAGACGGGATAGATAGTCATCGCCATAGTCTCTGCGTATGAAGTAGTCCATATACATCAGGAACTCCGGAGTGGCCACGGCACCCATGAATTGGCTGGATATGCTGTACACCAAATTGATGAATTCTCCGCAGAAGCTCTTGAGGTCGGTGGGGGCGATGGATACGCCGCCAAGTTCAGTAAGACCGCTCACGAGGAAGGGATACATGGTGATGGCTACACAATATGGATAGCCAGGCGTACCGCTTTCATCGTGCTTGTAAAGGACATGGCTTTCCAAGTCTTTTATATATTGGGATGCAAGATCCTTTCCATACATAGACCGGATTTTGTCCTGCATAATGTAGCGGTTCTGCTTTATATTGTTCTCCTTATATAATTCCTGGCCGAGAGTTACGATGTTTTTGCGCGTAACATTGGCGTTTGCATCAAACTTGCTGCCGGTGGCGGCATTTGAGGCTTTGATATAATCCTGTATAAAGTCTCTTTTTTTGCGGATGTCCTTGCCGGCATCGAATTTTTGGATATATTCGAGTGCGGCTGTTTTGTTTATGCTCATGAGAGATTCCACCACTTGACGGCGAATCTCCTGACTGGACATTTTGTCATAGATGTAGAGGTTGTCGGTTATAGACACAAGCACTTCTTCGGGGCATACCTGTCCTGTGGACTCATAGGTCTGGCGTATTCCTCTTTTTAACTTTTCGAGATCGAACTCCTCAATGGTTCTGTTGGTTTTTCTAACATCCATATTATCAAGAACTTACAATGTTTTGAATTAGTTTAGGCAAGGAATTGGGGGTAAAAAATTTCAGACTGTCGGGGACAATCTGTCTTACTTCCGTCTAGCTTTAGTTTAATTCCTTCGCAGACAAAGTTAACCAATAGCTTATTAAATGTCCACCCTAAAATTGAAAAGTTATGAACACGAAACTAACAACATAGTTGCCTGTCTCGGCAGGACTGCCGTCCGCTCTTCCAATACCCGTCCCGGGGTTGACAGGCTACCTACATCCGCAATCTGCGAATCCGAGCGTAAAATGTAAAGTGCTGAAAATCAGGCAGATCATTAAACAAGACCAAGCAAATTTCATACTCTTCTTTAAGGATTTCGATGATAACCAGCGAGTTACATTTTACGCTCGCTTTGCGGCTGTGCCACACATCCGCAGTTGACATTATATATTCGCCTTTTTCTGTACTATCTGTTATATTTTACGCTCCGAGCCGAGCAGGCCTTAGGCAAAAAGAATGACCGGTCAGTCTTGGACTAATCGGTCATACTCTTTAAATATTTATAAAGGAAATTTATTCGGCTGCTTCTACATTTTCGGTTTCAGCTGCGGCTTCTGCCTTTTCTTCAGCTGCGGTTTCAGCTTTGGCATCAGCTTTTTTGCCTTCCGCCTTTTCCGCATCCACCAATATCTTCACATCGGCAACGACTGCTTTGTAAACCTTTACAGTGCCTTCGAATTCGCCGGCTTCCTTGATTTCGGGAACGCTGATAGTCTTCTTGTCCACATTGATGCCGAGAGCAGCAAGAGCATCAGCCACCATAGCGGCCGTAACGGCTCCATAGAGCTTTCCGCTTTCGGATACCTTAACGGTGAGTTTAACGGGCAGGGACTCAATCTGCTTCTTAACGGCCTCTGCATCGGCAACAATCTTGGCCTCCTTGTGTGCGCGCTGACGGATTGTCTCCTCATACTGCTTGAGAGCGCCTTTTGTAGCTACGGATGCAAAGCCCTGAGGCACAAGGTAATTGAGTGCATATCCGCTCTTAACTTCTACGACCTCCCCGGCCTCGCCGAGATTCTGTACGTCTTTTTTAAGGATGATTTTCATGGCCGCAGATTATTTAAGAAGGTCAGTTACATAAGGAAGAAGAGCGAGGCTGCGGGCGCGCTTGATGGCGGTGGCAACCTTACGCTGGAACTTAAGAGAGGTTCCTGTTATCCTTCTGGGGAGAATTTTTCCCTGTTCGTTGAGGAACTTCTTGAGGAATTCAGGGTCTTTATAGTCTACATACTTTATACCGGCCTTTTTAAAGCGGCAGTATTTCTTTTTGTTGACCACCAAGGTAGGCGGATTCAGATAGCGAACTTCGCTTTTTTTACCGTTTGCCATAATTTAATCCTCCTTGTTATCCTCTATAGGTTCAACATCATACTCGTCCGGAAGCTCTACATCATCATCATCAAGATCTTCTTTTACCTTTTTGCTTACAGGAGCCGCCTTTGGCTTTGACCGCATTTCGCGGCGGCGCTCGGCATAGGCAATGGCATCTTTGTCAAGAGCTACAGTGAGGAAGCGGATAATGCGCTCGTCGCGCTTATATTGTACTTCCAAAGTGTTTACGAAATCGGGCTCGGCCTTGAATTCGATGAGGTAATAGAACCCTGAGGTTTTGTGTTGGATTGGATACGCGAGCTGCTTCAGCCCCCAATCCTCTTCGTGCACTATCTCGCCGCCATTCGAGCGGATGAGTTCAGTGTACTTTTGAACCGCTTCCTTCATCTGCGCATCAGACAAAACGGGAGTTGCAATGAAAACGGTTTCGTACTGTTTTAACATACTGATAATTAATTAATTGATAATAAACAGCCCGTTAGGGCTTTACTAAAGGGCTGCAAATGTACTTTATTTTTCGCTTTTCTGCAAATTTTCTTTGCTTTTTTCTTTTTCGTCCTTGTATTTAAAGCGCCGAATCTTATGCGTAGCGGTCTTATCGAAGGGCTCTTTCATGGCTTCAACATCAGCTATATTCGAGTTTTTGCCTACAAGGGAATTCACCTTATCCATTATATTCTTGCGGAGAGAAGCGAGATCGGCATAGAACTGCTCTTCGCCTGCCAGGTCCCAGTTGAGAACATTCTCATCAAATTTCACCTTGGCTACGAGCCTGCCGTTCTTTTCGGTCACCAACGACTCTTCCACTCCTTCCATGCCGTTAATCAGAGTCTCTATCTCTTCGGGATAAATATTCTCGCCCGAAGGGCCTATGATGGTGCTGCCGTATCTGCCGCGCAGGAAAAAGTAACCATCCTTATCGCATGTGGCAATATCTCCGGTATGGAACCAACCATCATCATCTATCACGCTTTGGGTGCGCTCAGGGTCTTTATAATAGCCCAGCATCACATTATCCCCCCTGCATATTACCTCTCCCTCGCCGGTCTCAGGGTCGGGATTGGCTATTTTTACTTCCACCTTATAAGCGGGTATACCTACGCTGCCTACACGGGTTCGCCCGACCAATGCGTTGCTGACCAAGGGGGCGCATTCTGTGAGTCCGTATCCTATTGCGTAGGGGAAACCTGCTCTTTTCAGGAAAGTTTCCACTTCCGGGTCCAATTTGCTGCCGCCTATGCCGAAAAAGGTCAGACATCCGCCGAAGCTCCGGTACAGACGCCTTCCAACCAGATAATAGAGCAGCCATGGAATATTCTTTTTCATCCAACGGAGGGTGCGGCTTTTGCGCAAGGTGGGAACTATGCTTTTGCGGTATATCTTTTCTATTATAAGAGGCACGACACATATTACGGTAGGCCTTACCTCTTTCATGGCCCCTAAGAGTATGCTTGGGGTGGGGGGTTTTTGAATATAGTGAACGCTTGCGCCCACATATATGGGATAGAGGCAGCCGAGGGCCATTTCATAGGTATGAGCCATCGGCAGGATGGACATAAAACGGTCTTTTCTGGTGCATCTCTGCGCTTTATGTGCCGCCATTATATTGTGACAGAGATTGCGATGGCTCAGCATTACGCCTTTTGCATTGCCGGTGGTGCCGGAGGTGTAAATGATTGCGGCCAGCGAGTCGGCATTGGGGAATTTGGTCCAGCCATCGCATTGGAAGGCCTCCTTGTCTTTTTTAATGAAAGAGAAGTCTTCGATGTCAATCACCAATGTGAGTTTTTCCAAACATTCTTCCGATACCTTCGGCAGCAGTCTTTTGGATACATAGAGCACCTTCGTTTCGGAATGGCGAAGAATATTGGTAATCTCGTTTGTAGAGGAGTCGGGCAGAATGGGGATGGCCACGCGGCCGAATGCGGTAGCGGTGAAAAAGGCCAGGGTCCAATTCGGCATATTCTGCGAAAGAATCGCTACGCGGTCACCCGCACTGATTCCGAAGCGCGAAAGTCTTTGGCTTTGAAGGTCGCAGGTATCTTTGAAAGAAGTATAGGTATAAGATTGGCCGCCTTCTATGAATTTGCTGAAGGGCCGCTTCCCGAATCGCTCGGAGCTGGTTTCCAAGAGTTCTCTAAGCGTTTGGGGATAGTGGTCGCCGCGAATAAGTCTGACCGGGTTGCAGCGGACAAAAATATTTCTTATTCTGTATGGATGACGTTTGCTCATTATTCGGTTCAGATTTTAATGGGTTATATAATTTTCGGGATGTTTCCCTTTTAGATTAAGTTCTTCGTAATATTGTTGAAGGCGTTTGAGGTCGGACTTATGGTCTCCTGTAAGAGGGAATTTTTTTCCGCACGAAATGCGCTTTGTGCCCCAGTCGATATAGCCTGCATAGAGAGGTATTCCTGCTTCGTGTGCAATTACCAATGCGCCTGTTTTCCAACGCTTTATCGGTTTACGGGTGCCTTCAGGCGCAACGGCTAATTTAAAGAAATCGACTTGCTCCATTTCGCTGATGATACTCTTTACTAAATTACCGGCATTGGAGCGGTCCACAGGGATGCATCCCCAAGCTCTGAGTATGGATCCCAAGGGCCAGAAAAAGAGTTCTTTCTTTATCATCACCCGACCGACTTCGCCGAAGGAGGAATAAAACAGGTATGCAACAATAAAATCGGCCATGCTGGTATGCGGAACCCCAAGCATAACACATTTTGGCTCAGGGGGAGGTCCGCTTACCGATGTCCAGCCGAGTTTTCTCAAACACCATCCGCAAAAACGGCTCCAGCGCTTACTGTAATGGGTTTTTTTATAGGTTGACATCTTGAAGTTCTTCTTCGCTGCGTAGGTTTGCGCGTATGAATCTCTGCCTTTCCGGCGTATTGTCACCCATATAGAATTCCATTATTTCGGAAATGTTTTCTTCATCAGAAATCTGCACTGTATCCAGTTTCATGTCTTCGTTTATGAAATTGGCGAATTCGTCTGCCGATATTTCACCGAGACCTTTAAAGCGGGTGATTTCGAATTTCCCGTTCTGCAATTCGCTTACGGCCTTGTCCTTTTCCTCGATGGAGTAGCAATAACGGTTTTCTTTTTTATTGCGTACACGGAAAAGGGGAGTCTGCAGTATGAATACATGGCCGCGGCGGATGAGTTCCGGGTAATATTTCATTATAAAGGTAAGCACCAGCATGCGTATATGCATGCCGTCATCATCCGCATCGGTGGCTATTATTATATTGTTGTAGCGCAGATTGTCTATGTCGTCTTCAACTCCGAGCGCACTGATCAGCAGATTGAGTTCTTCGTTTTCGACCACCCTCCTGCGGCTTTCCTTGTAAGAATTGATGGGCTTTCCGCGAAGGCTGAACACTGCCTGGTAATTTGCGTTGCGGGCCTTTGTGATGGTTCCGCTTGCAGAGTCGCCCTCGGTAATGAATATGCTGCTGTTCTCGATATAGTCTTTTGTATTATCATTCGCCTTGTCGTCATAATGATAGCGGCAGTCACGGAGTTTGCGGTTGTAGACCGCTGTTTTTCGATTGCGCTCGCGCGTCTTTTTTTGTATGCTGGAAATCTCCTCCCTCTCCTTCTGGGATGCCTTTATCTTTTCTTCTATTATCGGCACAATCTCCTTGTGAATGTGCAAATAGTTGTCGAGATTCTTGGATATGAAATCGTTCACATAGCTTCGGATGGTGGGTCCTATATCGAGTTTCGGCAAGCCCTTTTCGTTGTGAGTCTGCTTTTCCCACATATAGTTGCTCCCGAGTTTGGTTTTGGTTTGGCCTTCGAAGTTCGGTTCCTGAATCAAGATGCTGATGGCTCCAACAACGCCTTGCCTGCAGTCGGAAGGTTCGTAGTTTTTCTTGAAGAAGTCTTTGAGGGTTTTGGCGATGGCTTCGCGGTAAGCGGCAAGATGGGTGCCGCCGTCACGGGTGTTTTGGCCGTTAACGAAAGAAGATATGTTCTCGCCATGTTCGTTATTGTGTGTAAGCACCACCTCTATGTCTTCGCCTATCAGATGGATAGGGGGATAGAGAGGCTCGCCGCTAAGGAGATTTTCGTTCACCAAGTCCAAAAGGCCGTTTTCGCTTTGGTAAGATTTGCCATTGTAGGTTAGAGTAAGGCCTTTTTTAAGATAGGAATAGTTTTTAACCATCTGCTCCACATACTCGCTTTGATATTCGTACTTGCCGAACATCATGGTGTCGGGAGTGAATTTTACAAGGGTGCCATCCTTCTCTTTGGCCGCCTGCTCCTTGCCTGAATCTTTCAGCTCGCCTCTTTCGAAGTGAGCCCAAGACTTTTCGCCATCGCGGAATGAAGAAACGTAAAAGCTTTCGGACAGGGCATTTACTGCCTTGGAACCTACTCCGTTAAGGCCTACGCTCTTTTTGAAAACTTTATCGTCGAATTTTCCGCCGGTGTTGAGTATGCTCACGGCCTTTATCACGCTGTCCAATGGAATACCGCGGCCGAAGTCCCTTACGCTTACCTCATTGTTTTGTATGTCTACGATTATTTCCTTGCCGTGCCCCATGGAGTATTCGTCCACCGAGTTGTCGATTATCTCTTTTAGCAGAACATATATTCCATCGCCGGGGTTGTTGCCATTGCCAAGCCGGCCTATGTACATTCCGGGACGCAGGCGCACGTGTTCTACGCCTTCAAGAGTTCTTATTTTGTCGTCTGTATAGTTTGTTACGTTGGGCATAAGTTGCAAAAATACTAAATTATTCTTTTGTGACCACGCCCTTGAGGTGCAGAATAATCGGTTTTTTTATATCTGAAAGATAAACTATTACGGTTTTGTCGAAAGGATACGGGCCGTCTTCATTCTTGTAATTCACGCTTATCGTTCCTTTCTCTCCGGTCTTAAGGCTTTCGCGCGTCCAGCTAACCCCTGTGCATCCGCAGGACGGGATGGCGGAAAGTATGGTCAGCGGTTCGTCTCCCTTGTTAGTGATCGTGAATACGCAGTTTTGAACTCCGTCTTTTACGCTGAACTTGCCGAAGTCATGTACGGTTTTATCGAATTCCGCTCTGCCCCCTATGAGCGTCTGGAGCGATATGAATATTAGCAAAAATAATTTCATATTGCAAATTTATTACAAAAACCTTACCTTTGCTGAACATTCATAAAAAAGTTATAGAACTATGGCTTATAAAATTGATCCGGATCTTTGTATTGCATGCGGTAGCTGTCAAGGCGAATGCCCCAGCGGAGCTATCCAGGAAGGGGACAGCTATTCCATCGACCCTGACGTTTGCGTAGATTGCGGTGCATGCGAAAGCGTATGCCCCGTAGAGGCAATCTCCTCAGGTGATTAGCTATCAATGCTGGAAGACAAAAGACTAAAAATTTTTGCGGCGGTGGTGGAATTCAGCAATTTCACTGCCGCTGCCACTTCTTTGGGTATCACCCAGCCTGCGGTAAGTCAAAACATTGCCGAACTTGAACGCCTGCTCGGAGTCAGGCTTTTTGAGCGCACTCGCAGCGAGGCTGTCCTTACCGAGGAGGGACGCCGCTTCGAGGGGTATGCAAGGCAGATTTTGCATTGGTATCGTGTTGCAGAAGAGGCCTTTTCTCCTCTCGATTATGGCAAAGAACCCGTTAATCCTGTAAGCATTCCTCTCGATGAGGCAACAGATGCCGAAATATGGTCATCCTGCGGTGACCTTCATATAGAAATCAAGCATAAATAACAATGGCAAGGAAACAAGGTCCCTGGAAACAGAATTTCTGGTATACCGTTCTGCGTTATTACGTAGATGCCTGCACCCGTTTCAGCTACAGGAGTTTGCGTGTGGAGGGCCTAGAGAACATTCCCTCCGATGGAGCAGTGATAATCGCACCAAACCATAGCAATACCCTGATGGATGCGCTTGTGGTGCTTGGCTCTCGAAAATGCCGCACCGTCTTCGGCGCAAGGGCGGATATTTTCGAAAACCCTACGGTAGCTTCCATTCTGCGCTTTCTTCGCATTCTTCCCATGGTGCGCAGGCGGGATGGCATACGCAAGGTGCTACGCAATTACGAAACTATCGATCAAGTGGTGGATGTGCTTGACAATGGTGTTCCTTTTTGCATGTTTGCAGAAGGAAGACACCGCGCCATGCATTCCTTACTGCCTATAAATAAGGGAATCTTCCGCATAGCCAAAATGGCTCATGAGGCTCTCGGCGACAAGAAAGATGTTTTCATTGTACCTACAGGTCTGGATTACGGCGATTACTTTCTTTTCAGGACTTGGTCGCGCCTGCGTTATGGCAAGGCCATAAATGTATCGGAATTCATAAGGAAGAACGCGGATTTAAGCGAACAGGAATTATTTGCAGGCTTGAGAGCCCGCTTGGTTGGCGGAATATCAAGCAGGATAGTTTGTTTGCCTGATGACGAAAACTATTCTCTTAATTGGGAGGCTTTTCAGCAGCGCTTTGCCGCCCTTAACGGCAACACTTACCGCGATGCCGGTCTTCCTCGCAAACGCTCCACACGTTTGGCGCTTGCAGTGCTTACGGCTCTGCCTTTTGCGGTTTCCGCCGTGCTCACAGCACCGATGTGGGGTGTTGCGGAATGGCTTTGCCATAAAAAGATAAAAGACCGGGCTTTCCGCAATACCGCCCGTTTTGCCATGAAGCTGCTCGGCAACATCCTTATAGGCATCCCTTTGGCTGTGGTTTTTTTCGTAAACCTGTCCTGGTACTTCGCCCTTGCCGCACTTCTTTACTTTTTCGCAAGTTACAGCATTTTCTACGACTGGCTTAATCTCATCCGCCGATAATATTCATTAAAAAACCTCCGACTTTTCAGCCGGAGGCAAATATAGAGGAAGATTATTATTAATCTTTCGCAAGGCGTTGGTAGTTGGCGAGGCGCAGCTTTGCAAACTCTTCAGTCTTGCTTAGAAGTTCTTTTGCCCTGTCGGGGAAGAGCTTGTGGAGCGATGAGAAACGAACTTCTCCCATAAGGAAGTCCTGGAATTTAGTCCAGTCGGGCTCCTTGCTGTCGAGAGAGAACGGGTTTTTGTCGCTCCCCACAAGAGTCGGATTGTAGCGGTACAGGTGCCAGTAGCCGCAGTCTACAGCAAGTTTTTCCTCACGCTGACTAAGCCCCATGCCTGCCTTGAGGCCATGGTTGATACATGGAGAATAGGCTATTATGAGTGATGGGCCGTCATAGGCTTCAGCTTCCTTGATGGCATTCATGAATTGTACAGGGCTGGCTCCCATAGCTACCTGGGCAACATAAACATAGCCGTAGCTGATAGCCATCATGCCCAAATCCTTCTTGCGCACCTCCTTGCCGGAAGCGGCGAACTTGGCAATGGCTCCCACAGGGGTACTCTTGCTGGACTGTCCGCCGGTGTTGGAATAAACCTCAGTGTCGAGTACTAATACATTCACATTCTTGCCGCTCGCAAGCACATGGTCGAGTCCACCGTAGCCAATGTCGTAGGCCCAGCCGTCTCCGCCGAATATCCATTGGCTGCGTGCCGGTATATAATGCTTGTATTCTGCAAGTTGCTCGGATACTTTATCCTTGCTCTTTTCGAGTATGGGGATAAGCGCATCCGCAACTTCACGGGTGGTTTTATAGTCGTTAGGAGCGGAGAGCCACTTTTCTGCAAGCGCTTTCTCATCTCCATCCCTTCCGGCGAGCTGCTCCATAAGCGATTTTACGGTCAGACGCATACGGTCGGAACCTATCTTCATACCCAAACCGAATTCGGCGGCATCTTCAAACAGAGAATTCTGCCAAGCCGGCCCGTGCCCGCCGGCATTGGTGCAATAGGGGCTTGCGGGGAAAGAGGCTCCGTAGATGGAGGAGCATCCTGTGGCATTGGCAATCATCATATGGTCGCCGAAGAGCTGGGTGATATTCTTTATATAAGGTGTCTCACCGCAACCTGCGCATGCTCCCGAGAACTCGAAGAGAGGCTGGCTGAACTGAGATGCCTTCACATTGCTCTTGGGGTCGAACGGAGTCTTGTAGCCTACCTTGCTGTTGAGATGATCGAATTGTACCTGCTCATCTGCACGTTCGAGATAATCGACCATTTTGAGAGCCTTTTCCGGTTTGGCAAGGCAGACATCCATACAATTGCCGCAACCTGTACAGTCTGCCACGCTGATGCTGAGAGCGTACTTGTATTCTTTGAGGTTGGCTCTGCCATCAGCGAACTTGGTGCCCTTCGGAAGGGCCGCCGCTTCTTCGTCAGTGAGCAGGAACGGCCTTATGGCTGCGTGCGGACATGCAAAAGCGCAATTGTTGCACTGGATACATTTTTCAGCATCCCACTCAGGAACCATTACTGCCACGCCGCGTTTTTCATAGGCGGATGTGCCGGAGGGCATTGTGCCGTCCATATATGGAAGGAAGGCGCTCACAGGCAGGGAGTCTCCGGCCTGAGCGTTCACCACATCGGCGATTTCTTTTACAAACGGAGTTGCAAGGCGGTCTACGCCCGGATTCTCAAATTTGGCGTTGATGCCGGCCCAAGTTGAGGGTATTGCAACTTCGATATATTCTCCACCCCTGTCTATGGCATCGTAATTCATCTTCACTATATGCTCACCCTTGTTGCCGTAGCTCTTGAAGGCTGCATCTTTCATATATTTAACTGCATCTTCGTAGGGGATTATACCGGTAATCTTAAAGAATGCGCTTTGCAGAATGGTGTTGATACGGTTGCCCAAACCAATCTCCTGAGCAATCTTGGTGGCGTTTATAATGTAGAGTTTGATATTCTTTTTAGCTATAACGCCTTTTACGTTGTCGGGAATGCGCTCCAAGGTTTCTTTTTCGTCCCAAAGGGAATTGAGTAGGAGGCTGCCGCCGTTTTTAATTCCCTTGAGCACATCATATTTATATAGGTATGAAGGCACGTGGCAAGCAACGAAATCGGGAGTGCTTACCAAATAGGGGGCGTGTATGGGCTGTTTGCCGAAGCGGAGATGACTGCAGGTGTAGCCTCCGGACTTTTTGGAGTCGTAGTCAAAGTAAGCCTGGCAATATAAATCGGTGTGACTGCCGATAATCTTGATGGTGTTTTTGTTGGCGCCCACGGTGCCGTCAGAACCCAAGCCATAGAACTTGCATTCTTTCGTGCCGGGCTTCACTATGGAAACCTCTTCCTTTACAGGGAGGCTCTTGAAAGTTACATCGTCCACAATTCCTATGGTAAAGTCACTCTTGGGAGACTTGAGCTCCAAGTTCTCATATACGGCGATGATTTGCGCCGGAGTGGTGTCCTTGCTGGAAAGTCCATAGCGTCCTCCAACGATTAGGGGAGCGTTTTCTTTGCCTTGATAAGCGGCCTTTATGTCCAAATAGAGGGGTTCGCCGAGCGAGCCGGGCTCTTTGGTGCGGTCCAGCACTGCGATTTTTTTAACCGTCTTGGGTATGGCCTTGAAGAGATATTCAGTGCTGAAAGGCCTGTAAAGATGTACGCTTACGAGGCCGTATTTGCCTCCGGCGCTGTTCAGATGATCGATGGTCTCCTTTATGGTTTCGGTAACGGAGCCCATGGCGATG
>FZPS01000006.1_pt10 | contig 73338 bp, 66 predicted proteins | sample 1817821 | NCBI WGS metagenome assembly FZPS01 (sample SAMEA104158645, study PRJEB21678) | metagenome | place: Germany | collected 2015-04-21
TTTTTAGATGTAATTGTGGATTATAAGTATCAACACTACTTTGACAAAAGCTCACGCCACCCTAATTAATTTTGTTATATATTTTTATTAAAGAAAGCGGGATAGTCTGAGAATTCAGTCTATCCCGCTTTAAGTAGATCAGCCTAAATGAGAGATTGCTCTATTATTTAAACTACCGTTTCTATAAAGCGCTGGGGAATTGCTGCAACTTCCGCGCGCGTTGCTTTCCCTTCGGGACGAAATTACCGTTGCCACGTCCAAGAATAATCCCTGTCACCTGGCAATGTTTCGCTGCGTCAACTGCCCAGGAAGATATGCTTGAAGCGTCGGTATAATCAAGCTCAACATTCTCCAAGTCTTCCATGGGAACTCCCATGAACTTAGCAAAACGGTATAGGATTACAGCCATCTCCTCGCGGGTTATCGCACGGTCAGGTTCAAATAAGCCTTCACCGACTCCTACGTTAATTTTATTCTTAGATGCCCAATCAATGTATTTACCGTAGTAACTGTCATAATCGACATCGGTGAATGATACGGCACCCCGCGTTTTTCACAAACACCGCCCTTATGGCATGCGATTGTGTGACGTTTCTGAAAGTGTAGCTGCTCACTGCACCAACGTTTACGTCATCCACCAAAACGTAGGAGATCGAATAACCTTCGTCAGGCGTAATAGCATAGGTTATGCTGTCACCGTATGCAACGCTCGCAGAACCGCTGGGGCTGATGCTCCCGCCTGTGCCGGCTGATGCCTTTATTGTATAATATGTGAACGGTTCGGAAGGCGGGTCACTTGTGCCGGAACTTAATCTGTAACCAATAGCATAGACGGATAATTTATTGGCATAGATATAGATTTTTCCGTTTGCATAATCTGCGTAGAAGGTGCCGTCCTACGCATCATTTATGTTTGGACGAGCCTTCAGAGCTCTCAGAGCGACTGCATAACCGTAATGATAACGGTAAACTGTAATATCTGTCTTACCGCTGAAATCATATGGAACAACAATTTCCTGAACACTATACAAGCTGGTCAGGTATGTCGGGGTTCCTCCTCCGACTGTTTTCGTTATTTCCATTTTCAGATATTCAACAGTTTGACCACCAGCTATAATAGCTATGGCAGAAGCCTGATCCTGAATCCAGGCATTATTCTCTTCCACCTTTTCAACGATCATGGTGATGATACAGGAATCCTCAGGATGTGATTCCGCCTCTTGGTCAAGGCCGTTGACAACTACATCCGGCGTTTCATCCCCCGTGATTTTCAGAATACTATTCTTTTCACTGTCCGGGAGGGTGATTGTTCTCGCGGCATAGTCAGCTCCGCTGACGGTAATATATATCGTAACTGTACGGCTGTCTTTCGTTATCACAAGGTTGTATTCGCCGTCCGGTACACCCCAAATTATAAAATTACCTAGGGATCCGTAGTTCCGGTAGTGCCAACCTGGGTATTCCCCGCATTACCTTAACAGTGGCTCCAGAAACGGCATTATCAGAACTATCTTTTACCGTGCCGCTGACGCTGTGGGTATTATACGGCGGCACATATATGATTACATCAGGGCTGGCAGCAGAAGTGGCCGTCTCGGCATAACGTACGAGATAACATCCCGTTGGGCCAACCGTTGTGCAGCCATCGTCGCAGGCAATGTAATCTCCGCCTGAAATAGGCCTATACTCCATAGCAGTAGTCGTGCCGGAAATACTTCCGTCTGTACTGTCTTCCGATGTGGATGTTACACCTGAAAGCCCCTTCGGTGCGTCAGTTAGTGTTGCAAATAATAAGGTCTGTGCCCCTGACTAACAGGCAGTTTCCGTCATTCGTAATGCTGAATTTTTCGTCGTTTGTGCCAACTGTCACAAAGCTGACCGCAGCAATTCCAGCCTGTAAATCATCATCACTGTAATTTATTGTCAGTGCGTCGCCGGTATAGGGAGCAGAGCCGGGTTTTGCGCCGCCATCTGCATAAATCACTGTGTTTGTCCAGATATCAACAGGGCTTGAGATTGTAGGATTGCCTGTGAGCACAAGATTGTTCTGGTAAGTCATGCCTCCACGCTGGAGGTTATATACGCATATTGCATATCCTTGTGAAGCCGTATTTATAATCGAGCCGCCGCTGACAATCAGTTTGTAATCGATATCATCGAACTGATTTAAAAGCAATACGGTACCTGGAAAAATTTCTCTGCTACGATCAATGTTTATGATGCTGTTGTCCGCTGTTATGGTTCCTCCGGATATCGTGTTTTCTCCATACACGCATACAACCGCAGGACCATTTGTGCGCTCTATTCTTCCTCCGCTGATATGAACGTTAAACCCAACTACCGTAACTGCTTTTCCGGATATTGTACCACCGCTGATGTGGATATTATACCCGGCTACAGCTGATAATTTTCCGCATACTGTACCTCCGATGATATCAATAGAACCGTTTTGACTATTGGATTGAATTGCATAAATAACTTCACTTTCGGACCTCACCACACCACTTATTAATGTGATATTTCCATTACTGTTACTGTGATTTAAAACTGCGTTGGAATCTGCGCTTTCAATATTCGCCCCGTCAATTATCAGTGAAGTGTTGTTTTTAAGTTCGATTGTGGTGTCATCCGAGCTTATACTGCCCCTCACTGTGTATGTGCCACCTCTATCAAGATATACTGTCTCGCTGCCGATATATAGCGTGTCGTTGATGCTGCCGGCATAATACCAGTTTCCGCGAAATAAAGTGTTGGTGAATAACCGGCGGACTCGACGGCTATATCTGTCATAACAGCTGCTATGCTGTCGTATGCATAGCTGTTGTTTATTGCACCAAAATCTCTAAACGGTGCAAATATACCGCAATCAGATTTTTTCTCGTAGATATAATAGTGAGTAGAACTTTCTGATGGACCCCTTGAGATGATGAAAATAGGATAGCCGTCAGCAAATGGTGCGGAAAGCGTAATAATTAAACCAACGTAATCTGTGCCATCTAATGTAAATTTATCTGTTTTTGCTCTGGTGTATTTCCCTGATACGGCGTCGACGACTGCAACGTAGTCTCCCGGTAGTACATCAGATATTGTAAAGTTTCCGTTTTCATCTGTTTGCGCTGTGTATCCAGTCGCCACCCCTGATGGTGAGTACAGCGTTACTGTTATACCGCTGAGATCATCAAGTGGAGCTGTGCCGGCTCTGACTGTTCCGCTTACGCTAAACGTCTTAAGTGCAATATGAGCATAAATACTTGTGAATGGTGAACCGTCCGCGCTATTGAGACTTGACAAAGCTGCTCCATTAACCGTACCGAGCCGGTTGTTGTGACGAGATCGCTTGTCCATGCAATAAGAACATATCCGCTTGGAATATTTCTTGCAGTAATTACTGCACTATTATAATTCCCGGAGTTTATCACATAATTTAACCCATCGCTTGTTCCCGTCAGAGTATGTTCGACATGCTGCTGTCATAAATAGTCACACCAAAATAATTAATAACAGCAGTATCCGTCGTGCCTATCGTGCGCATCATGCACTCGATAGTACGATCTGTAGCTGAAGATATAACAGGTGTGCCGGAAATCGTGATTAAGCCGGTAGCGTTCACATCTTCAAGAATAGCGGATCCTCCAGGAGATGAGCTTATAATATTACCGCCAGTTATTGTAACAGTTCCACTAACATTATTGTTTATTACTGTGACGCCTACGAAAGAGCCTATAATCTCCCCGCTCAATATATTCAATGTGCCTAAGTTATAAATACAATAAGCGGAGACAGATGAAACCGTACCTGATTTAATGTTCACCGTACCATTGCTACCGTTATAAATTAGTTGGTAACTATTATTGCCGCCAGTTATAGTCAGATCTGCACTGTCAATGGTCAGCGAACCGTCTGTAACATTTATATAATCGTTGATCGTCAGTGTACGGGGATTCCCGTCGGTTTTTAGCGTAATGTTTTTTGAAATACTGAGTAAACCGCTGTATGTAACATCCTTGAACAGTTTTATTGTACCGCCATTATAGACATTAGAAAGTGCCGTTAAAAACGTCCCGTAGACCCATGTATTTTCACTTGTTTCATAACCCGCTTCGCATTGGAGCCACTTGGCGTAATACTCCTTGTTGCCGTAATCGGAGCTTGAAATATATGTAATCTTTAATCTTTGAGCCTGTGAAACCGGCGTTGTCATACCATCCGTCAAAATAGTATTCTTCATTTGCCTTCGTCATAGAAGCAGCTGTGGGCAGATAGTAAGTAGTGCCGTACGTATAACTGCCGATATATACACCTGATGATAAGGTGTATTCAGAACTGCTCAGCGTCACATTGTCTCCGGCATGAAGCCTAATTGAGTAAGTTGTTTGACGGGCATAAACCGTACATGTGGCCGTTACGTCATCTCCGCCGTCACATGCGGGTACTGAAACTGTTATAGTTGCATCACCATCGGATTTATAGATGAGTGTGCCGTCAGAGGTGACTTCAACAATATCGGGGTTCGATGATACATATGTTATAGTTTCATAGTCCTCAAGGGCTGGTGCAACTGTTGACACAAGCTTTTTGGTAGTGTCTTTGTACAAATAGAGACTGTAATAGTTAAGCACCAGCGTTCGAGAAGCCTTCAGCGGCAGGTCTTTTTTCACGCTTGTTACATCACCGCCGACTGTAAAGGTGTAATAAGCATAACCATTGCTATCAAAAGTCCAGCCGTCTGCATATGCCTGCATATGCACCGATCGCTTGCGTGCTGGGAACTCTCACGCTCAGCGTGTAGGTTCCGGGTTTATAAATAATGTATGCAAATGAGTAAGCGCCTGTGTTATAGTTTGTCGTGTTCGAGGCAATTTGAGTAAGCCCGGTTGTACCGCTGGTATAGGAGCCGGAATAGAGCAAAACAGTGTAGTTTTCCATATTATCCTGCTCGTTTGCGTCACGAACGCCGTCGTCATCATAGTCCTTATACACAACACCGCTGACAGGAACAGATGCAGTTTTTATTGTGCAGTTCGGTGCGTCTGTAGTTGACGTTAAGTTTTTCTCACCATCTCTATACAGCGAATAGGACATAGTGGCGGCGAATGTCGCTTGGGAGGAGGACTAAGCGGATACTCCATATCTTACTGCGAACGGCACGGTTACGTAGGCCGCCTCGCCGCTTGAGAGCGCCACGCCCCCAGCCATTGTGATCATAATATTTGTAACTTCACTCCAGTTGCTTATAGAAGACTCATCGTCATAAGTCAAGCCGCCGTCCGTACTATAAGTAACCGTGGCTCCTGAAAGAAAGTCGCCTGACAGCACTGCCGCCCCGGTCATTTCTGCGGCAATGCCCGACCCTGTGGAGGGAACAGTGATAGTTATTGTGGTATCCAGTGCTGTGTTGCCGCTTTCAAGAACGTTATGAACCGTAAATTTATAGCTGCCCGTTGAATTGTACTGATATGATTTGCTTGTACCGGATCCGCCTTCATACGATGAAGTCAGAGAAGCGGACACACTGATGACCTTTGCCGCATTTTGCGTTGCGGTTGTGAGACTTCTGAATCGGGCAAATATCTCATCTTTGTCATTGTCATTATCAAAGCCAGAAGGTCTTTAAGTTGGTATTCGCGATAGGAAGAGCCGTCATCAAACGGGTAGACAGTACTCTCGGTTGTTAGACATATTGCAGCAGTATCCTTCGACTGTTTTAATACTGCTGGTGCTGCTGGATAATCCCAAATGGTCGTAGGTGGCACGGATATATGTAAAATAGTCCCCTTCGTCCAAAAGCAGGATCGGGTCTTCGTAGGTCAGATAAGCATGACCGTCTGTTTTAATTACTCCAGCGCTTGCATCATAATATGAATATGTTACGTCTACTGTAGATGGATATATACTACTCGAGGAGGATTCGAGATTAAACACCAGCTTGTAACAGTGGATGTCAGGTGAAAGCGGCAATGCTGTACTGCCGGAGTACCCACCGCAATATTCTACCTCCACATTAGTAAGAACATTACCACTATATTATATATAGAAGCACTGAAGTACTGATTGTCTTTCTGCGGCAACAGAAAATAGTTGTTGTTGATTAATTTATAACCGCGAGTCACGTAGGGATATACATCATTGTTAATGTTGTATTCCCGGAATGTAAAGCCGAGGGCATAATAGCCATTACCGGTGGATGTACCGTGATTCCGAAGCGTATATTCACTGTCACCGACATTGGCAACGATTTTCGGTGAGACGCCGGGTGTATATGTTCCAGCTGCCGTGTTACCTGGGAAGCGGAGGTAAATATCCCCAAAATAACCGGTGTCCATATAACAATAATACACATAATCCGAGAAAAGCGCATGCGACGGCGACAGGTCGTAAACAAGGGCATTTCCTGTTTTGTCTACCATAAAGGTCTGATTAGTTTTAAATGTTACCGTTCCGTTTTGGAAACTATAAGGCTCGTCAACTGTCAGCTCAATAAAATTGTTATTATCGTAATAACCCGGTGTTGCATTCTCCGGAATCGGTACCGTAATAGTTATGGAATCATAATCGTAATGTGGGGCATAGTTGCTATAATAGTACAAATTTGGGATAATGAAATAATAATCCACATCAGAGACGATATTAATATACTGGGGTTCTCTCCTGTATACTACATAAGCCCCTGGGGCACAAGGGTCGGATTTAATTTAATCTCGAGAGCGTCCGACACAGTGCCTATTTCTGTACTACCGTCGTAAATGGTTGCCGTCACTGTGTAAATATTACCAATCATCAGCTTATAGGTAGCTCTGAGATTTATTTAAAACCGACAGTGCCGATACCGGTGTTAAATACATATCTGAGTGTTGTGCTTCCGTCCAGCTCTGTCGTATTGCTGACGCTCTGAATATAACCTGAAAGCGTAGGGTGAGACGCTGTGGGATAAGATGTAAGGGTAATGCCCTTCGGTATTGACACGACGAGCACCGGATTTCCTGTAAAGCCAGCCGGGTTCACGTCAAGTGTCAGGCTGTAAACTGAGTTGTCAAGATTCACAGCGTGAGGACTATCGTCTGTATATGTGTCGTTTTTAATCGAAACGGCGGGCGCCCCGGAAGATAAGCTTATTACTTTGACATTTAGCTCATCCGGCGGCGCAGTTGTAGTATCGTCACCGTCGCCCGCATCTGTAGCGATATTTAATAAATTAGCGACGGATTGCGAACTAATATTCTTCTCTGCACTTGTTTTTGCCTCAAATTGAACATTCGTTTTTTTCTTCTGCTAATATGTATGTAGGGAAAAGGCTAAATAACATGCAAAAAAGTATAAAAAAGGCTTCAAATCGCAATGATTTGAAGCCTTTTTTATCAAATGGAGACGAAGAGGATCGAACTCTCGACCTTACGGATGCGAACCGTATGCTCTCCCAGCTGAGCTACGTCCCCATGTCGACAGCATAAATCTCGGTTATAATAGAATAATTGAGATTATGTCACACATCTTTATCTCTCTTCGGCATACCCGCTGCTGTTTGATTTGTCGAGCGTATTATCCTCGGGTGGTATAGCACTTGCTTTCTTTTCGTTCGTTATTTCCCAGCAAATAAAGAACGCAAGAGCCGCTCGGAGCAGTATAACTGCGCCGAGTATAAGCAGTTCTCTCAGCTCACGCACAACAACAGTTCGCAAAAGCTCGCTGCCCATCTTAAACTCAAGCGAAAGTGCTATGCCTTCTGCAAGGTCAAGCCTGATGTGCGCGCTTCTTTTTGCTATCAACCGCAGGGCACATTTTAGGACAGTAAACACTAAAACTGCAACGCCAATAAACTCAATGACTAATATGCAGTACTGGACAGCTCTGAAGAATAATTCGTCAATTGTCTCGTACATCGTTGCTTCTGTCCTTATAAGACACTTAAAAATGCCCGGATATAACGTAAAAATATTGCCCTTTACTTTGAGCCACACGCGAGCCAGTTTCACATATAAAAAGAAGCTGCCGTGCGGGCAGAAAACGGTTTTATGCGGGGCGGTGCGCCCAAATTCTTATGTTCCCACCGCGACACGTAATTTTATCACGGTGAAAGACATTTGTCAATACAAAAACAAATACAAACAGTATAAACGGTGTTTTGAGCGTGTTATTATTATACTTTCGTTGACATGTTGGGTTTGGTGCTGTATAATTATATCAAATTAATTGGAATTAATGCTTAAGTAGCGCCGCTTTCGGCGTATAATCGGGAATATAAGTAATGAAAATACCTAAGAACCGCAAAACACCGATTGATATTGACGTGGATGAAGCGGTATCACTTGTACGAGGGCACACAGACTCTCTTCGCTCTGCAGGACACGAGCCAAAAGCATATATTATGACATTTGGCTGCCAGCAAAACGAAGCAGACAGTGAAAAACTCGCCAGTCTATGCTCATTGATGGGATATAAAATTGTAGACACTGCAGAAGAAGCCGATCTTATACTTGTTAACACATGCGCTGTTCGTGAGCATGCCGAGCAACGAGCGCTATCTCACATCGGAGAGTTAAAATTCATAAAAGAGAAAAATCCGGATATGATAATCGGCGTAGGCGGCTGTATGGCATCCCGCCAAAACAGGGCGGAAAAGCTTAAAGTCAGCTTCCCTCACGTCGACTTTTCGTTTTCGACAGCGCAGATTCTCCTTGTGCCCTCATTCGTTGCCGCCCGCCTTGCCGGCGGACGCCGCTTTTTCCCGGAAGCTAACCTGCCACTTCATGGCGACAATGACTCTGACACTTACTACGCTGATTTTCCGGAAGATTTACCAATCGTACGCGGCTCTACCTCACGTGCTTGGGTCAGCATCATGTATGGATGCAATAACTTTTGCACATACTGCATTGTTCCGTACGTGCGCGGCCGCGAGCGCAGCCGTCGTCCTGCGGATATTGAAGCCGAAGTCCGCAGCCTTGTCGAGAGCGGATACCGTGAAATAACGCTTCTTGGACAAAACGTAAACTCATACGGCCGTGGGCTTGACGAAGATATAGACTTCCCCACTCTTCTTGAGCGGCTTGCTAAAATAGAGGGCGATTTCCGGATTCGTTTTACGACAAGCCATCCAAAGGATGTAAGTCCGGATTTAATACGCGTGATGGCGGAAAACAAAAAGATTGCTCGTCACTTCCATCTGCCGATCCAGTCCGGAAGCGACCGTATGCTTCAAGCGATGAATCGCAAATACACGGCAGCAAGCTATTTTGAGAAAATCGACGCGCTGCGTGCTGCAATGCCGGATATAACGCTGACAACAGATATTATCGTCGGTTTCCCGGGCGAAACAGAAGCTGATTTTGAGGATACGCTCGCCGCCCTTCGACGTGTGCGATACGATATGATCTTTTCTTTTATATACTCCCCACGCGAGGGCACGCCGGCTGCTAAAATGATCGACACTCTGACGCGCGAGGAAAAAACAGAGCGCTTTACGCGCCTTATTGAATTGCAAAATGCGATTACCCTTGAGAAAAGCAAAGCCGAGATTGGTAGGATAGAACGAGTATTGACCAACGACGCGCCGGGTGAGGATGGTGTTTTATGCGGACGCAACGAGGGCAACAAGATAGTTCGTCTCACAGGCGACGCAGCTCCCGGTCAGTTTGTGTGGGCGCGTATCACACATGCCAAACCTTACCTTTTACACGGTGAGATAGTCCCGCCGCCGCGGTAATAAACACAAACCCAATAAAATTAAAATATTTAAGGAAAAACACCATGCTAGAAGAAAAAACATCCGAGGCCGCCATCCTCCAAATGGCAGGATCGCTTGGACGTCTCATAAGAGAAGATGAGCGTTATGTAAAAATGACAGCAGCACAGACAGCTTACCGCGAGGACGAAGAACTGATGCGGCTTATCGCTGAATATAATGCCCAGCAGGCAGCACTCAGCGCCGCTTATGCTGAAAAAGAACGCGACAGCAATTTAATTCGCGATATTGACGCACGGATAAACACTCTTTATATGGAGATTACGGAAAACGAGCATTATAAAAACTACGTAGAAGCAAAAGAGCTGTTCGACGCCCTTGTTTCAGAAGTAAACGACGAAATTATGTTTAATATAACAGGCGAATACCCCCATCACTGCGGCTGGGACTGCTCAGAATGCTCTGGTTGCGGCTGATAAACAAATAGTTATATAATATAATCAACAAAAACTACTAACTTTCTCGTGACTAAACCGACTAACGTAACTTCATTTCCGTATTATTCGTTTTGCGCATGACCCCGTGCCACCTGGTGCGGGGTCGTACGTCGATTTTATACATATACCGGAGGCATCTTATGGCTACGGCAATGATGGAACAGTATTTGCGATTGAAAGAGCAATACCCGGATCACATACTGTTTTTTAGGCTCGGCGACTTTTATGAGATGTTTTACGAGGATGCTAAAACAGCGTCGCGTGAGCTTGAGCTTACCCTTACCGGCCGCGACTGTGGCGAGGAGGAACGCGCGCCTATGTGCGGCATTCCATACCACGCGTGTGAGCCATATATCGGTCGGCTCATATCCCGCGGCTATAAGGTTGCTATTTGTGAACAAGTGGGCGACGTTACACCGGGTAAGGGTCTGATGGAACGCCGTATCGTCCGCGTCATCACACCCGGAACTGTTTTCGAGAACACTTTGCTTGATGAAAAGCAAAATAACTACCTATCGACTATTTATTATAATAAGGCATCCGATCGCATCGGGCTTTGCTTTTGCGACATTTCTTCTGCCACAGTCTCTGCGACGTCGTTCCCTCTTGAAGACGAATCCCGCCTAATAAACGAGCTCGGCACATACATGCCGAGCGAAATCATTACAAACGTCGACGAAAAAACGCTGCCTCGCACATTTTTATTTATCGAGGAGCGCCTTTCTGCCGCTGTAACAAAAAACGACTCAGATCGCTTCAGCTATGCGGAGTGTCGGGCGTTGTGCGACAAGCAATTTGGCGTCTCGCAGATGGCACTGCCGGAGCAGGACGATGAGGTAACATGCGCCGCCGGTGCTCTTTTATCCTATGTCGCCGAAACTCAGCTTGCCGACATCTCTTATATAAAGGAACTGTCAGTATATTCGGGCAATCACTTCCTTGAAATTGACATCAACACGCGCCGAAACCTTGAGCTTACCGAAACTTTGCGCTCGCGTGAGAAGCGCGGGTCGCTGCTTTGGGTGCTTGACAGAACAAAATCGGCGATGGGCGCCCGTCTTTTGCGCAACTGGGTTGAACATCCGCTTGTCAATACAGCACGCATTATGCTCCGACAGGCAGCCGTAGCGGAGCTTGCCGACAACTTTTTACTGCGCGAGGAGATTTCACATCTTCTTGCAGACGTGCTCGACCTTGAACGCCTTATAACAAAGGTTGGATTTGGAACAGCAAACGGCCGCGACCTTCGCGCTATATACAAAACGCTTGAAGTTATACCGAAACTCCGCTTACTGCTTAAAGACTGCAAATCTGACGAGCTTCGTGAGATATATGAAAAGCTTGATGAGCTTGACGATGTGCGCGCCCTCATCCGCAAAAACATAGCAGAAGATCCACCGATATCGCTGCGTGATGGCGGTATTATTGCTGACGGGGCAAATGAAGACATCGATTACCTTCGCGGTATAATGCGCGACGGCAAAAACTGGGTTTCCGACTTTGAAGCAAACGAACGCGAGGCTACAGGAATAAAGAACTTAAGAGTCGGCTATAACCGTGTTTTTGGTTATTATATTGAAGTAACAAAATCTTTTGTAAACCAGGTACCTGACCGGTATATACGCAAACAGACGCTTGTAAACTGCGAGCGATACATAACGGAGGAACTGAAGGAACAAGAGGCGACAATACTTGGCGCTGAAGAAAAGCTGAAAACACTTGAATACGAGTTTTTCTGCTCTGTGCGCTCGCGTGTCGCTGAAGCGACCTCCCGTATCCGCAACAGCGCCGCTCTTATTGCCCGCACAGACGTTTACTGCTCGCTTGCCGATGTGGCAAAGCAGTATAACTACACACGGCCGGAGGTCGATTACTCCGATGTTATAGAAATAAAAGACGGGCGTCATCCTGTCGTTGAGCGTTTTGTCCGCGACACATATTTTGTTCCAAATGACACGCTTCTTGACACTTCATATAACAGGCTGATGATAATAACCGGGCCCAACATGGCCGGTAAATCAACATATATGCGTCAAGTAGCCCTTATTGTCGTCATGGCGCAGATAGGCTCATTTGTTCCAGCAAAGGAAGCGCGGATTGGCATTGTCGACAAGCTTTTCACGCGTGTCGGAGCATCAGACGATCTTGCATCCGGGCAGAGCACTTTCATGCTTGAGATGACTGAGGTTTCTTATATACTTGCAAATGCTACGCGGCACAGCCTGATAATTTATGACGAAATAGGGCGTGGCACGAGTACATACGACGGCCTTGCAATTGCGCGTGCTGTCGCCGAATATACACACAGCCGTAAAATCGGAGCGCGAACGATGTTCGCGACGCATTATCATGAGCTGACGGTTCTTGAAGATGAGCTTGAAGGTGTCATAAATTATAATATTGCAGCAAAAAAACGCGGCAGCGACATCACTTTCCTGCGAAAAATTGTGCGAGGAAGTACTGACGACAGCTTTGGTATTGAAGTTGCGAAACTTGCCGGCCTTCCATCAGAGGTGATAAAGCGCGCACGCGCCATCCTCAACGAGATAGAGGCACATGGAGCGCCCGAGCGAAAAGCTAAAGCCAATGGAAATGAAGTTCCCCTGCCATCAGAGAGAATGGATATTACATTGTCTCTTGTGACGCCAACAGAGCGTGAAATAACCGAGCGGTTACGCGCCGCCGACCCGAACACAATGACGCCAATTGAGGCTATTAACTTTATTTACGAAATAAAAAAGCTGCTTGAACAATAAGATAAGCGTATTATTTTAAGTTTTATTAGGAAGGAGTGCGGTGAGTTTTGATGAATGGAAAAACCAATGATAAAAATATAGACTGTATCAAACCTCACGGAATCAACGTTCTTGAACCTGAAATCGCAAACCTCATCGCCGCCGGTGAGGTTGTAGACCGCCCTGCTTCCGTAATAAAGGAACTTCTTGAAAACGCTATTGACTCCGGTGCTACTATTATAACGACAGAAATACAGCGCGGCGGCGTCACTTATATGCGGGTCACAGATAACGGATGCGGAATAACCTTCGACGATTTGCCTAAAACCATACTGCGCCACGCGACAAGCAAAATAAAAACAGCCGAAGATTTAAACTCCATCTGGACGCTTGGTTTCCGCGGTGAGGCGCTTGCCGCTATTGCAGCCGTTTCGCACCTGCGGATTATAAGCCGTCCGCATACAGAGGAGTTCGGTGGGCTTCTTGATGTTGTGGGGGGCGAAATTATATCACACACAGAAACGGGATGCTCGACCGGCACTACCGTTATCGTTGAAGACCTTTTCGCAAACGTTCCGGCAAGACGGAAATTCCTCAAAAAGGACGTGTCGGAAGCTGCCGCCATATACGCAATATTTGAACGCATAGCGCTCTCGCATCCCGAAATCTCCTTCAGGCTTATCTCCGACGGTGCTCTTAAAATGCGCACCGAAGGAAACGGCGACCTACGTAGTGCTATCTATTCGATTCTGGGGCGTGAATTCACGCAGCGTACAATCCCGGTCTCATATGAATATAATGGCGTCGGTGTCACAGGCTATATCGGCATGCCTGACACCGCGCGCGCCAACAGAAACGGGCAGATGTTTTTCATAAACGGCCGTTATGTGCGCACAATAACGGCTCAGGTAGCGCTTGAGCAAGCATACAGAACGTTTATCCCAGAAGATCGCTTCCCCGCTTGCGTGCTGATGATAAATATACCTGTCGGTTTTGTCGATATAAACGTACACCCGGCAAAGCTTGAAGTTAAATTTTCAAATGAAAAGCTAATTTTTGAGGCTATTTATTACGCTGTCCGCCCGGCTCTTGAGGAAAACATGCGATTCGCCGAGCTGCCGCTCGGAAGCAAAACACCGTCGGCTACCGACAGCTACAAACGCCGCGCACAAGCAGCGGCTGCTTCATTTGCACCTGTCCGCGATGGCTCACAGAACAGAAAACCTACGCAAATTGAAATAACACCGAAGCAAAATATAACAAAAGCACAAGAGACACAACAAAAACATTCTGTAAAATCTGAGACACCATCGCAGGTTACACCGGATCTCTTAGCATCGATAGCAGCGATTGTAAAAACTAATCAGACACAACCGCTGACATCTGATGAAACATTAACATCATCGCCGGATACCTCCGCAACGAAAAAGTCACTGTCTGAAAGCCAGGAAACGATAGAGGGCACGGGCACGCTTGAAAATGAAACTTCGCCGGTAACAGAATATAAAATATTAGGCGAAGCGTGGGACTGCTATGTTATTGTCGAGACTTCCTGCAGTATTTACCTGATTGACAAGCACGCCGCTCACGAACGCATACTGTTCGAGCGGCTGCGTCGCAACATGCGTGAGCGTGCCGCGGAGGGCGCATCCCAGCTTCTTATGACGCCACTTAAAGTGCAGCTGACATCTGAAGAAGCCGCTGTTATCACCGAATATTCAAGCGATATACGCGCCACTGGCTTCGACTTTACGCTTGATGGTAATACTGCCATCATAACAGCACTGCCGCAGGGCTTTACAACCGAGATGGCAACGGAAGCATTTGTCGTGTTCGGCAGCGAACTGCAAGTTTCCGTCGGTGAAACTCGCGACGCTATTTTTGAGCGCACGCTTTTCTCCTGTGCCTGCAAAGCGGCCATCAAAGGCGGGCGCGTTTATGGCGATGCTCATATCCGCTGGCTGTGCGATGAGCTTTTCTCGCTTCCCGACATAAAATATTGCCCGCATGGGCGCCCTGTTACGCTTGAGATTACAAAATCTTCGCTTGACAGGCAGTTCGGACGTATTAAATAACGTAAAAACACATCAATAAAGGATTATAAATGTTCACCTTATTAAAAACAGAGAAAAAAGCTCGCCTTGGGCGTTTTGAGACTGTACACGGGGTAATAAATACACCTGTTTTTATGAATGTAGGAACGTGTGCTGCCATAAAAGGCGGTGTTTCATCGATTGAGCTTGCTGAAATTGGCTGTCAAATTGCGCTGTCAAACACATATCATTTGCATATACGCCCCGGAGATAAAGTAATCCGCGAAATGGGTGGCATACGGCGCTTCATGAGCTGGGATGGCCCTGTCTTAACTGACAGCGGTGGGTTTCAGTTGTTCTCGCTCGCGCCGCTTCGCCGCATAAAAGAAGAAGGCGTATATTTCGCATCTCATGTCGACGGCCGGCGCATATTCATGGGGCCGGAGGAAAGCATGCAGATACAGTCAAACCTTGCGTCGACTATCGCCATGGCGTTTGACGAATGCGTTGAAAACCCGGCGCCTTATGAATATGCCAAAGAGTCGAGCGAGCGCACAATTCGCTGGCTCATCCGCTGCCGCGACGAGCTTCACAGGCTTAATTCATTGCCAACAACGCTAAACCCGCATCAGCTTCTTTTTGGCATAAATCAAGGCAGCACACACCCCGATTTACGCATTGATAACATAAAAGCAATACGTGAGCTTGACCTTGACGGGTATGCCATTGGCGGCCTTGCCGTCGGCGAGGAAGCTGAAGTTATGTATGAAATAATTGAGACTGTCGAGCCATATATGCCTGCCGACAAGCCGAGATACCTCATGGGTGTCGGCACTCCCGTCAATATCCTTGAGGCTGTATGGCGCGGTATTGACTTTTTCGACTGCGTTATGCCGAGCCGAAACGCCCGTCACGGCACTCTTTTTACATGGGGCGGGAAAATCACGATTATAAATGAAAAATATATACTTGACCCCCGTCCGATTGACGAAGGCTGCTTATGTCCCACGTGCCGTAAATACTCGCGCTCGTACCTGCGGCACCTTCTAAAAGCTAAGGAAGCGCTTGGCATGAGACTCGCTGTCACGCATAATCTTTACTTTTATAATGAGCTGATGCGAAAGATACGCGAGGCAATAGAGGGCGGCTACTACGAGAGCTTTTACAATAAGTACAGAAGCATCTTAGGAGAGCGCCGCGAAGATTAAATATAATACCCGAAAGGTTTAATATAACAGCAGATGTTCAAAAAATTTTTCAGTAGTGGGGCTGTTGTTCGTCCCATTATAGTCATAGCCACTATACTAACTTCCCTCTCATCTCTTTTTATTCGGCTTGCGAACGCTCCTTCAATAATACTTGTCTTTTACCGCGTGACAATAGCATCGCTGCTCATGCTTCCTTATGTCATATTAAAGTGCCGCGATGAGCTGCGCCGTGTTATAAAAACGCGCGATTTGGCGCTCTCTCTTTTAAGCGGAGCTTTCCTCGGCGTACACTTTTATTTGTATTTTGAATCACTGAAATTGACGAGCATAACCTCCGCTGTAATTCTTGTAAATGTCGAGGTTTTCTTCGTCGCATTTGCAATGCTTTTTATCCTGCGCGAGAAAATCTCCCTGCGCGTCTGGCGAGGAATCATTGTTGCCTTCATCGGAAGCGTTATTATCGCGCTTGCCGACGCAAACAGCGGCAATGATAATTTAATTGGCGATATTTTTGCGTTTTTAGGTGCCGGTGCAATGGCTGTATATACACTCATTGGCCGTGTCTGCCGCCGCAATATGTCGACAGCGCTTTACACATACATTTTATACACCGCATCGGCCATCACTACGCTTTTAATGGCTGTATTATCTGGTACACCTCTCACAGGCTATTCAACTGACAATATCCTTTATGCCGTTTTGCTTGCTGTTCTCTGCACGATTCTTGGGCATAGTGTTTTCAGCTGGGGATTAAAATTTGAAACTCCGGCTTTTATATCGATTACAAAACTGATGCAGCCATTTTTTGCAGCCATAGTTGGCATTGTTGCGTTCCGTGAAATACCGTCGGCTCTTGTTGTCGTCGGGGGTGTTATCGTCATAGCAGGGATATACGATTATACAAAGGGAACATCGCCAGTATCAACTGCACCACAGGGAAATGGCATAAAAGTTGCTGAAAATGAGGTCTCCGATACTGATACAGATTAATACTTAATGAAGCGGCAATTAAACATTAACACGTTTATAAATCATTCTCATAATATAATATCAAAAAACGGCATAATTTTATAAATTTTGCCGTTTTATATTGATTTTTTGCAAAATATGGCGATATAATAAGTGTAATTAATAAATTATTAATTTTAAAGCAACAATCGAAGCGCGTTTTTTCGGTGTGTTACGTCGGTTGGCGAGCTTTATTAAAGGGGTTATGACAAATGGCAATCAATGTTAAGTGTCCGAGATGCGGCAGCACAAAAGTTCAATTGTCAAACGAAATAAGCAAGCACGGTTGTTTATATCTTGTTTTATTCGGCATATGGTATCTAATGTGGCTTTTTATCCGATATATGATTGGTTTTATGATTTTTATATGTTACGACTGGTGGGGTGCAATTATACATGCTACCGCCGGTAAGGGTCATGTATGGCAGTCAAAGAGATGGTTTTCAAATCGCAGGCGAGTATATTTTTGTCATGATTGCGGATACAACTTCCGTGCATGATTTTAAACGTATGTCCACATCCATACTGAAAGCAAAAAATGACGAGCTGTCATGCGCTCGTCATTTTTGTTTTGCTTTGATTTATACTGCTTTACAGTATCGGCGTTTCACTGGCCTGCTTCGGCAGTATCAGCCGTATTAACCGTATCACTTACATCATGCGTTTGTTTTGACGGATCATACCCCTCCGGGTATTCAAACAAAGAGATATCGCGGAATACTTTTAAGTTTATTTTGTGCCTTTTTTCGCTTTTCTCACGCCCTGTAAAGATTGATGACGTTGATTTTGCGCGCACGCATAACACCGTGTCGTCCGGCAGGTCTCCAACATCTTTATAATATTTTGCAAATTTGGTCTCCGATAGTTTTATGCCATAGTCATCGTAAACCGGAAGTGTGCCAATCTCTTCCTTCGTGAATACTTTGTTGAGCGGCATAAGCCCTCCTGCATCGCGAACTCTTGCATAAAGCCCCGGATCAAGCATGCAGATTATCGACTCACCCGCGAATATCTCCATGTTGAATTTCTTTAAGTTTTCGGAGTTAGCTCCCATGTCGATGACGATATTAGTGTTTTTCTCATTTGCTTTTGCTATCTGCTCATTGTTCATATATGTTATCACAGTAAAATTGACAACTACCTCACCGTCGCCGTTATGGTCAGCATAAGATGCGCCAAGCGAGTGAATGGCTGATTTTATATTCGGCTGTGAATTGCCGCCGACATAATCAGGTCCTGCGTATAAAACAAAAATATCGCCTTTTTCACGCGTAAGTATCTGATAGGTGCCGACACTGATAACGATAATCAAAAAAGCGGCAATAATAACTTTCCACTTGTTGTGATACCAGAAGTTATCGAATTTGCTGTAAACCTTTTTCGCGCTTCCTCCAAGGCCGCGGTACTCGTATTTATCACGCGCGCCTCCATGCGTGTCGTTGCTCCCACGCGTACTCCCGTACGTGCCGTTTGGCACACTGTCATGCGTACCTTCATATTCACCGTCGGGATCGCCATGGAGGTTTTTGTTGCTGTTATTATCATTATTTATTGTTGCCACTGTTGCCACCTCCGGTTAAGCTATATTGCCGTTTATCGTTTCTATGTTAGAAAATATAAATTAACTCAGTTTAAAATCAAAAATTTCAAAAATACTCGTTCTATTATAACAAAACCTGCCCCACAACACTACATTTGCTTTTTTTAAGGGTGATAATAGTTTTATTCTATCATCGACTGGTCTTTCCTTTGATTTCTATACTGCTTCGGTGTTTCACGCATGCATTTATTAAAGGTGCGGTTAAAATAACTTATGTTATTATACCCGCAGTGTGTAGCAATATCAGCTATCCGCTCATCTGTATACATAAGAAGCTCGCAAGCGCGCATAATGCGCTGCCGGTTGATAAACTCAAAGGGCGAAAATCCGGTAATACCCTTAAATTTTCTGCAAAAATGACCTTCGCTTAAACCTGCAGTTTCGGCAAGCGCGGCAAGGGAGATGTCTTCTGCATAGTTTTCGCAAATGAACTCAACCGCCCTTTGAATGCCGCCCGCAGCATTTATCCTGCTTACCCCGGCGTTGGGCGAATAGAGAAATTCATTGTATATTTCCTGCCAAATGGTGAGAAGCTGTCCCCGCACAAGAAGCTCGCTTTTCATAGCGGGCTTATCAATGCAGGAAAATATCATATTTAGCGCGCCTATAATCGTTGCGTCTTTTTCTTCATCAAAAACCCTCAAGCCGCTGTTGCTGACAAGCCCAATCGCGGAAAAATAATCGGTATACTGCGTGAGTGCGGAGCTTGAGAGCATTTCAGCGGAAAAAACAACCGCATAATACTCACACCCGCTCTTCCCTCCGGACACATCAAGCGCATAATGGATGTGATTCGGAGGTATAAATATCGCTTGATTTGACCCCATCAAATAAACGCTCTCTTCTATATGGAATTCAAGTTTGCCATCTAACAAAAACAAGAATTCCATCTCATTGTGACAATGAAGATAAAGCGCTGTTTTCGTCCCCGGCTCTGTTTTTGTGTGATGAATCGAGTATGGACGTGAATCCGTCATATGCGAAACATCTTCGCTGTATTTCGATGTATTTCTTGCTTTTTTTGCTCTCACTGCCACAAAAGCTCACCGCCCATCCTCCATCATTTATTTAATTATATAGCGGATATCAAAATAGTGCAATTATATATCAGCATATTTAAAGAATATATACGTGTATGTTCTATAATGATATCAAAATGGTAAATGTTGCAGAGGTGGTCTTTATACAGTACATACGTTTATACACAAGAGAACCTACGGGAATCAAGTATCCGGAGGAGCTTGCTTACAGCGTACATATGTCCATCGGTGATGGCAACACGATGGAACCCCTTAATAAGAATTACGGCATTTTATTCCCCGAGGCGACTATCACAAGCAATAACACAATAAGCCCAAGAATGATTAAAAATCCTGCGGCAACAAAAAAAGGCGACATTTACTATATCATTGCCCACGACATAAAAGACGATAAAATCGTTCACTACTGGACGACACAGGACTTTGTTAATTTTAAAGGCCCTTTTGTCGTGAGCTGTGATGATGTAAAAGATTTGCTTTCACTTGCAAAAGACATAATCGAGATAACGGATGAAGAGGGCTCACTTATCCGCACTGTTTGGATGCCGAGGACAAGAAAAGTTAAGAATATCAGATTCAAGTTCCCGCTTGTCGAAGGATTTGCAGACCCGCAGGTCTTTCCATGGAACGGTAAGTGGTATTTCATCGCGACAAATGACGTCAACCACAACATCGGTCTTCACGTTCGTGAAGCTGACACTGTCGATGATTTATTCACTGATAAACACCGGAAGTCTGTCATACTTGATAAAAATGAAGAGCTTGGCTTTGTCCAGTCCTTCTGGGCACCGGAATTCCACGTAATAGGCGGACGCCTTTATATCCTCTTTGCCGTCAGCGGTAAACAGTGGCGTGTAAGATGCCACTACATGCGGCTGAAGGAAGGCGGCGACATCATGAATCCTGATGACTGGGAAACACCTGTCAGGATGCTTGATCGTCCCGGCATAACACTTGATACGACGCACTTTACCGCTAATAATGCCGACTATGTTGTGTGGTCGGAGCGTTATTACATCGGCTCCCCTCTTGATTCCGGTTCAATGCTTTATATAGCGAAAATCAATCAGGCTGAACCGTCAGAGCTGTTAAGCGAGCCGGTACTCTTATCAAGGCCCCTTTACGGCTGGGAAAATCAGTCCGGAACAATCAATAATGAAGGCCCTTATCCGCTAATTTTAGGAAACCGCATTTACCTTGCGTATTCAGGCGGCTCCGCAGGCAGTTATTCTTACGTTGTCGGTTACCTCATGGCGGATGTTAATGCTGATCTTCTTAATCCTGCAAGCTGGACAAAAACTCCCACGCCTGTTTTGTCTGCATTTGCAACAGAAAAAGAAGAAGGCCCGGGGCACTGCTCCTTCTTCACCGAAAACGGTGAAATATATGTCGCTTACCACGCCGAGCGTCCGGGTGAGCCCGGCCGCCGTAATACGGCAATTAGAAAAGTTGTTATAAATGAGTTTGGATTTCCGCTTCTTAATGTTGTTGAAATAGAGGAGATGTAATATGGGACGCATAACGATTGATGGTAAAAAAATAATATTCCAAAGAAAAGATGAGGTCATGGTAATTGAGCCTTGGGGCAACAACTGTATCAGAGTCAGAAGCACACGCAACTCGAGGGTGTCTGACGAAAAATGGACAGTTCTTGATCCCACTGAAGACAACGCAATCGTTGAAGGCGATGAATCGAGGGCAACTATCAAAAATGGCTGTATCAGCGTCAGCATCTGGCGCGGCGGTGGCGTCACTTTTTATAAAAATGATAAGGGAATTCTCCGCTCGAAATATGAAGGCGATTATCAAACCTGCTACCAGCACATTGAGGGCGATCACTACCGCATTAAAGTGATATTTGAACCAAATGAAGGCGAGCACTTCTATGGTCTCGGGCAGGAGCAGGAAGCCTTCTTCGACAGAAAAGGAACAACATCGGAGATAATCCACTATAACACAAAATCATCTCTTCCTGTTTACTATTCGTCACTTGGTTACGGATTCTTTTGGAACAACCCCGCGCCCGGCAGATGTGAGCTTACAAAAAACCACACGATGTTCGTAGCTGACAGCGCTTATCAGGCGGACTACTTTGTTTTTGCAGGGGAAACACCCGCCGAAACAATGAAAGTTTACTGCAACCTGACGGGATATCCGTCAAAATTCCCGCGCTGGGCAGCAGGTTTCTGGCAGTGCAAACTGCGTTACGAAAGCCAGGATGAAGTCTTAGAAGTAGCACGCGAATACAAGCGCCGCGGCATTCCAATCGATGCTATTGTAATTGACTATTTCCACTGGACTGAACAGGGCGAATGGAAGTTTGACCCTAAATACTGGCCCGATCCTAAGGCTATGGTCGATGAGCTAAACGAAATGGGCATCAAGTGTATCGTTTCCATCTGGCCGACAATTAATCCGAAGAGCGAAAACTACCGTTATATGAGCGAAGCAAATATGCTTGTGCGCACTGAAAACGGTCAGTATGGAATCTTTGACTTCTACGGTCAGCAGACGTTCATTGACGTTATGAATCCTGCCACACGTGAGTTCGTATGGAATAAAGTAAAGCAAAATTATTTTAGCTACGGCATTAAGAACTTCTGGCTTGACGAAGCTGAACCTGAAGTTCACCCGCAGAACCCGGGACACCTCAAGTATTACCTTGGGAATGGCGCTCAAGTAGCACAGCTTTATCCCTTCTATTACGTTAAAGCCTTCTATGAAGGTCTCAAGCAGGAAGGTGAGGATGAGATTATTCTGCTTGTTCGCGCATGCTACCCGGGAAGCCAGAGATATGGTGCTCTTTGCTGGAATGGTGACATCCTCTCGTCATTCCGTAATCTAAAAATGAGCATTATAAACGGCCTTTCAATGGCAATGTGCGGAATTCCGTGGTGGAACTCCGACATCGGCGGCTTCTTCAGCGGAGATATTGAAAGCGATTACTTCCGCGAACTTATCGTAAGATGGTTCCAGTTTGGCGTTTTCTGCCCTGTAATGAGACTTCACGGTTCAAGGCGCCGCGAATCAACATATAAATACCGTCACCCTGGAATAATTGAGCCGAGCAACGGTGCAAACGAGCTTTGGAGTTTCGGAGAGAAGGTTTACCCGATACTAAAATCCCTCATTGAGCTTCGCTGCCGTCTCAGAGACTACACATGCAAGTATATGGATATTGCATCCGAAACCGGTGCGCCTATTATGCGCCCGATGTTCTGGGACTACTACGATGATGAATATACTTATACTCTTGAGGATCAGTATATGTATGGCGAAGACATCCTCTTTGCGCCAATTTATGAGCAAGGCTGCACAGAGCGTGATGTTTACCTTCCTAAGGGTGAATGGATAGATGTCCGCACACGCGAGGTGGTGAGCGGCGGCCGCACGATTAGGTGCCACGCTGAAATTGACGAGTTTATCGCCTTTGTCAAGGCAGGAAGCGATGTAATTAACTGCTTCTAAACAGTAGCCTTATATGACACTGCAAAAACGCAATAAAATAATACCGCCGGTTTTCAAAATCGGCGGTATTTATTTTTTGTTTATTAATAAAGCTTTGCTCCTGCTGGAATGTTGTCATTAACCATTATAAGATGGAGCTTCTCTTTTCCGTCTTCTTTATATGAAGCGGAAAGAAGCATGCCGCAGGAATCAATCCCCATTATGCGGCGAGGCGGCAGATCTACGATGGCAATGAGGGTCTTTCCAATAAGCTGCTCTGGTTCATAAAACTCGCGAATGCCGCTTAAGATGATCCTGTCTTTGCCTGTGCCGTCGTCAAGCGTGAACTTTAAGAGCTTCTTTGATTTCGGCACTGCTTCACACTCAAGAACCTTTACTGCCCTGAAATCGAACTTTGAGAATGTATCAAAATCAACACTTTCTGTAAAGAGTTCTTTGATTTCAACCTTTGAAAGGTCAATTTTCTCTGTGATGACAGGCGCGGCGTCAACAGAAGCGTTTACACCCTTCTTTTCGACCCTAACTTCCGGTCTGTTGTCCTTCTTGCCTGCGTCAAGCGGCTTCATCGTCGGGAACAGCAGCACATCGCGGATTGATGGGCTGTCTGTCAAGAGCATTACAAGCCTGTCCACACCAAATCCGAGACCACCAGTCGGAGGCATGCCGTATTCAAGCGCAGTTATAAAGTCTTCATCGACCTTAGCTGTACTGTTCGGGTCTTCGGCATGCTTTGCTGCTACCTGACGCTCAAAGCGCTCACGCTGATCAATCGGATCGTTCAGCTCAGAGAAAGCATTTCCATATTCCCCGCCGCAGATGAAATACTCAAAGCGCTGCGTGAAGGCAGGATCGTCCTTGCAACGCTTTGCAAGCGGGCTGTTTTCAATCGGATAATTGTATATGATTGTCGGCTGTATTAACTTATCCTCAACAAAGGCATCGAACAGCTCAAGAAGCACTGTTCCCTTTGTCGCATCATCCGGTACTGTTATGCCGGCCACTGTTGCTGACTTGCGCGCGTCAGCATCGTCTGCCCATGCGTAATAATCGATTCCTGTATGCTTTTTAACGGCCTCGACCATTGTAAGGCGTTCCCAATGACCGAGGTCAACTTCTACGCCCTGATATGTTATAACGCGAGAACCGCACACGCGCTCGGCAAGATACGGATAAAGTTCCGTGACAATGCCCATCATGCCGAAATAATCTGTGTATGCCTGATATAGCTCAACTGACGTAAACTCGGGGTTGTGGCGCGTGTCCATTCCCTCGTTGCGGAATATCCTGCCGACCTCATAAACGCGGTCGAATCCGCCGACAATAAGACGCTTTAGGTAAAGCTCCGTTTCAATACGCAAAAACATGTCTATGCCAAGCGTGTTGTGGTGCGTTTTAAATGGGCGTGCTGCAGCGCCTATCTCATGTGTCGTGAGTATCGGCGTGTCAACCTCAATGAACCCACGAGCGTTAAGAAAATTGCGTATTTCATTAATAATAAGCGTTCGCTTAATAAATGTATCCTTAACATTAGGATTCATTATAAGGTCAAGATAGCGCTGCCTATAACGCATGTCAGTATCACGCAGACCGTGGAATTTCTCCGGCAGCGGCAGAAGCGACTTTGTAAGAAGCTCTATTTCGTATACATGTACGGAAATTTCCCCGCGTCTTGTGCGGAAAACAACCCCCGTTACACCTATGATATCGCCAATATCCCACTTTTTATATGCATTAAAGGTTTCTTCACCTATATCGTTTAAACGTATATAGCACTGTATCCTGCCACGTCCGTCGGCAACATCAATGAAATTTGCTTTGCCCATGTCCCGACGGCTCATCATACGCCCCGCTATGCGAACCGTTTTACCTTCCAGCTCATCAAAGTGATTTATTATATCGGTTGTGTACGTATCAAAATCAAATCGTACTTTTTCATACGGGTTCTGTCCCGCGTCAATAAGCGCTGCAAGCTTTTCGCGGTGTATGCGTAATATATCGGATAGTGCTTCTTCCTCTGTTATGTTTTGCCTGTTAATCTCTGTGCTTTCAGCGGCGTTTATAATGCCGTTCTCATTCATTTTACCTTATCCTTGAACTTATATCTTTTTTCTTCTTTAGTATTTTCATTAACTTATTAATTTTTTACCTATGCTTAATATCGTTATTTGGCCATGATATTTCGATAATTTTTAACTTAAGCTCTCCTCCCGGAGTGTCAACGCTTACAATATCGCTCTTTTTTGCTCCAAGGAGCGCCGAACCAATTGGCGATTGGTCAGATATGTTTCCAAGGAGCGGGTTTGCCTCGTTTGAACCAACGATATTGTATTCAAGTTCTTCATTGTATGTCATGTCATATACGCGAACACTGGCTCCAACATGAACGGTGTCAACGTCGATGTCCTTTTCTGTAACGACTTGAGCACCTCTTATAAGCTCCTCAAGCTCATTTATTCTGGCTTCAACTTTCGCTTGCTCGTTTTTAGCCTCATCATATTCGCTGTTTTCAGACAGGTCTCCATAGGAACGCGCTTGCGCGAGTGTGTCCTTAACCTCCTGACGGCGGATGTTTTTTAGGTATTCATACTCGTCAACAAGACTCTTATACCCTTCTTCGGTGTATAATTTCTTCCTCGTGGTTTCCTTGTCTTTTGCCATATGGACTTACCTCTTAGCCTATTATTAATCACCTGAATTGAGAACGCTTATCGCTTTTTGAAGCTGATTGTCTTCCTCATCTGATATTTTATATATGCTGATGCCCGAAAGCGCCTCGTCAAGTTCTACTATGATATCCGGTGTTATGCCGACACCCTCGTAATTGTCAGAATATGGTGGACTGTAAAGCTTATACGAAATGCTGACGGCATCACCGTCTTTTAGTAGCTTTATTGTTTGTACGGTACCCTTGCCATATGTTCGTGTGCCCACGATTTTTGCAAGACCATAATCCTTTATAGCTGATGTGAACAGCTCCCCTGCACTTGCTGTGCTCCCATTGACGAGCACAACAAAATCCATGTCAAGATATGACTTATCCGAATATTTAATATCGACATTGCCCTTGTTATCAATGAGTCTGACAATCGGACCTTCGGGCAGGATATAATCAAGCACATCAACAACAGATGTCAAAAGACCGCCGGGATTATACCGGACATCTATTACAAGACGTGTGCACCCTGAATTGCGCAAATCATTAACAGCTTCGACAAACTGTTCATATGTGCCGTCATCAAAGCTGAGTATCTTAATATATCCAATAGTCGGGTCAGAGGTAATAATATGATGCCACACTGTCTGCTCGGTTACAACCGCACGCTCAATAGAAAAATCAATCATTTCAGTGTAGTTTTCACCACGTAATACCGTGAAGTTCGTTACGGTACCAGCCTTGCCCTTTATCATATTGATTGCAGGGTAATAACCAAGCTCTTTTACTGGCTTACCCTCGACATAAACGATAAGGTCACCCGGCAAAAGCCCCGCATCAAGCGCGGGTGAATCCGGCATAACGGAGATAACCTCGATACAATCATAATCTGCGTTATAAATTACATGTACGCCGATCCCCTCCATCTTGGCGGAATAATCGCTCATCAGCTCGGCATATTCTTCCGCTGTCAAGTAGGAGCCGTATTTGTCTATAGCGTCGACATATGCGTCAAATACAGCCTCAAGTATTGCGTCTTCATCTATGTCATCGTATATATAATATTCACCGTATACCGATTCAAGTTCAGCTATTTTATTCTGTAGTTTTGTACCAGTGTATGTGTACACCTCGTCAAGCGCAGCTTTATATTTTTCCGACAGTAATATATAAGCTGCTTGATATGTGATTAGTGCAACAAATAATGTTATGACGATGGCTACACCGACTGATATTTTCTTTTTCATTATATATGCCCCACTTTGGCGGATTATGTAGTATTGGTTGTCACTTATCGGGCGCTTTATTCATATTCTTATACTTTTACTGTCACCGCCCTCCGTCCTGAACACAACAGTTTTACTATTAGCTTTATGGCTGTTTTACATAGGTGAGCGGGTTGATTCGAACGCCGCTCTTACGCACCTCAAAGTGAACATGGTTACCGGTTGAGTGGCCTGTAGAACCGACATGAGCAATTACCTGCCCCTTTGTAACGGTATCGCCCTCCGAGACATTCAGCTTTCTGCAGTGCCCGTAAAGCGTCGCTATGCCACCACCGTGGTTGATGAGCACATAATAACCATAACTTGAGTTATATTCCGCTTTTACGACGGTGCCGCTGTTGGATGCGTAAATCTCAGTGCCATATGGACACGGAATATCAATCCCGTTATGGTGCTCCTTTTTGCCAAATAGTATTCTATATCCGAAGGCAGAGCTTATTCTTCTGTTTTTGGTTGGGACAGGCCATATGAATTCACCTTCCGCAACCTTTGTAGCTCCTTCCTTCGCTTCAAGTTCTTTCAGTAAATCTTCAAGCTCTTTACTTTTCTTTTCTTCCTGCTTTTTATAATATTCCTGGGTTCTTTCGTATTTTGCCCTATTGTCTTCGGCTTTTCGCAGAAGTTTTGTATTCTCTTCTATAAGCCTGTCAAGCTCTGCCTGATCGTCCTTAAATGTAGCTAAGACTTCTTGTTGCTTTGCTTTCGACTCAGCAAGTTTTGACATCTCATCGCTAAGCGCAAGCTTCTCTGCCTGCATATCCTTCAAAAGACGAGTGTCATATTCAAGAATACTTACCATATTGTCGATGCATATAAAGAAATCAGTGATGCTTTCTGCCCCAAGTATCATTTCAAGGCTTGATATGTCGCCGCTTTCGTATGAAACGCGGATACGTTCGCGTATCTTTGCATCTAAATCTAAAATGTCAGCCTCGCGCTTCGCTATGCTATCCTTAAGCGACGACTGCTGGATGGTAAGCTCATTGATCAGCTCGTTTGCAGCATCGATTTTACATTCAACAGTATAAATCAGGATGTCGTAATACTCTTTTTGATCAAGTAGTGACTTTTTCTCAGATTCTGCATTCCTTATTAGCTTCGTAATTTCCTTCTGCCTCTTCTCAAGATCCTCTATTTGCTGCGTAAGGTTTTTGACTTCAGTATTGTTGGAGTACTTGGAAGCATTGGCTGCCATAACACCTCTGTCGCCACTGATAAATATTCCCAAAACAGCAAGAGTTGCAGCCAATATCAGTGCCACCGCATGCCGATATGAACTTCTTGCGTTTGTTTTTTTAACTTCGTTCATATTTCTCCTCCCACTACGTTTTTATGACATCACACGAACGCAATAAAAGCCCGTGCAGAGACCTTATTTCTTCGTATATTTTGACAGAGATATACTGCTGCCCATAATCCCCGTAGTTACTCCGATAATAATGAAGACTGCAAGAATACCCCCAGCAAGCTCACTGAACGGAATAAGAGTTATAATTTCAATACTTATGCCGAGCGATCCCACAAGCGATTTGTAGAGATACTCTTCAACAAAGTAAGCTATAATACTCGCAAAAAGCCCAATGATAGCACCTTCTAAAATGAACGGCAACGATATGAACCAACCTGTTGCTCCGACATATCTCATTATACTGATTTCATTTTTTCTCGAATAAACAGACAGTTTTATTGTGTTGATGATTATAAACACGCTGACAATGAACAGCATAACAAGGAACCATAAAAACACAAAGAGAACGCCGCTTTTTATGTCGGATATGAGGTTGACTATGTATCTCTGATCGCGGTATTTCCGTACCCCTTCGATGCTCTGTAGCTCAAACTCAATTGTTGTCAAATCCTTTACATCATCATAAGTGATCTCAAAGCTGTCTGAAAGCGGATTGTCCTTAAAATAATCGTCATATAGCAACGCATTCTCACCAGCTCTTTTTGCCAGCGAACGCAACGCTTCGTCAGCTGTTATTCTCTTTACGGTTTCTGCTTCCTTGATCTTCTTTATTTGCCGTTCGATATCAACAATCTGTTCTTCAGTTAAATTATAATCAAGAAAAACTATAATTTTATTTGCTTCATCAAGATTTTCAAGATTAGTATTTATATTTACAACAAGAAGCGTAAATGCTCCAAGAACAACAAGACAGCTCATTAAAACTGCTATTGACGCAAAGCTCATAACGCCGTTGCGCCAAATGCCTTGTAGTGCTTGGCCGATAAAATATGATACACGATAGCGCCTCATTCGTACATACCCCCGACTCTGTCATCAATTATTGTGCCATGGTCGAGAATAACGACGCGCTGCTTATAATAATCAACAAGGTTTTTTTCATGGGTAACAACAATAACTGTCTTACCAAGCTTGTTGATTTTTAAAAGAAGGTTCATTATCTCAAGCGACATCTTAGGATCGATGTTGCCGGTAGGCTCATCTGCTATAATCAACGATGGATTGTTCGCAAGCGCTCGTGCTAACGCCACCCGCTGCTGTTCGCCGCCAGATAGCTCATTCGGAAAGCACTTTGACTTTTCGCTAAGGTTGACGGTCTTAAGCAGTGCCGGAACTCGCCTTTTTATTACCTTCATCGGCGTCCCAACCACCTGCATAGCAAATGCGACGTTTTCATAAATCGTCTTTTTCGGGAAAAGACGGAAATCCTGAAACACGACGCCAAGATTACGCCTATAATGCGGTACTTTAAAATACGAGAGCTTTGTTATATCGACATCGTCGACAATTATTTTCCCTGAGGTAACTTTTTCCTCACGAAGTATTAGCTTCATGAGCGTAGTCTTGCCAGCGCCCGATGCTCCAACAACAAATACAAACTCGCCGTCATCAATGTGAAGCGTTATATCGTTGAGAGCAACAGTACCGTTCGGATACGTCTTGACAACGTGGACAAAATCAATCATTACAAATACTTTTCCTTTGATGTTGTTCGATGCAGGAAAGTACAGTATGATTGCAAGCGTCACGCTTGCGAATGTTTACACTTATGTGTGCCTGCGCTCATATACAACTGCGCTTTCTTGCAAAAAACTTAGAATTTAACGGGTTTTGATACGAGATAGCGCTTGACCATAAGCGCAACCTTAAACGTTATTGCATGATCAAATTCGCGCAGATCAAGCCCCGTAAGCTTCCGTATCTTTTCAAGTCGATATACTAAAGTGTTGCGGTGTACGAACAGTTTACGAGACGTCTCCGAAACGTTAAGGTTATTCTCGAAAAAGCACTGGATAGTCATCAGCGTCTCATGGTCAAGGGATTCAAGCGAGCCGTTCTTAAAGACTTCCTGTAAGAACATTTCGCAAAGTGTTGTCGGAAGCTGGTATATAAGCCTGCCTATCCCCAGATTTTCATAGCTTATGACGCTTTTCTCAGTGTCAAATACTTTTCCGACCTCAAGAGCTACCTGTGCTTCCTTATATGAACGTGCAAGATCCTTAATGTTGTCAACTGCTGTACCAATGCCAATATTGACCTTGGCTAAAAATTCAGAGGATATTGTATCAGATATTGTTCTTGCTGAGCGCTCGATTTCTTTAATATTTGTGCCTTGTTTTATTTCCTTTACAAGAACAATATCCTGCTCTCCTACGCTTATGACATAATCCTTGTTTTTGTCGGGGAACATATTCTGGACTATGTCGTATGGGAGCATTTCCGTTTTACCACTAAACTTAATTAAGAAAACGATGTGTGTCTGCTCTGTGTTGAGACGAAGCTCCTTACTCTTGACATATATGTCGCTCGGTAGGATGTTATCAAGTATTATGTTCTTGATAAATGAGCTTTTGTCGTATTTTTCATCGTATAGGCTTTTGATGTTGGAAAGTGAAATCGACAGAATCATCGCAATGCGTTCAGCCGTCTTATCCTCTCCTTCGACAAAAACTATATACTCAGCGATTGAGGAGGAACCGATCGGTTTATACGTGTATCCACCCGCAGTAACAGTTTCGGAGGAATACGATATTTCTTCGCGGATTCCCTGTCTGATTTCGCCAATCTTAACAAGCTCGCTACAAGCAATTACTGAACCGTTTTCATCGATAACGCCAATAATACGATCGATTGCATCTTTCATTTGATGGATAACTCTTTGAAACAACCGGTTTGACATATTCTCCTCCTGTTAATAATATCTAATATCGTCAGTCCTATTATTAAAGCATCATTACCGTTCCAATGATTATCAGTACGATAAATGCACCGCCATATATATAAACCATATATGTGAGAGCAAAAGGTGCAATGAAAGCTAAAACAGAGGTGATAAGAAGGAGAGCGGCTGTAACAAGTGTGAAGGTCGCCGTGTACTTTTCATCACCAAGTTTTATTATGCGAGAGCCTATTTTCAGCTTTCCACCGCTTCGCTGCGCCAAAATCGAGATTACAGCAAGAATTATGGCATAAACACCAACGCCGGCGCGCGCTATATCAGCAAGGATATGCGTCGCATGAGCATACTCTGTTATAAGAAACAGTGCTGTAACCCCAATTGTTGCAAAGAGTGTATAGGTGAAAAGCGATGTCGGATACATATAATAAACGAAGTAGCATACAGCTGCTGCTATAACTGCTATTATAAGCAGCGACATATTATAAAGGCAAAGAAGCTTATATAAGAAGCATACGCCGGCTAATACTCCGGCTGCGTAGAGCAAAAGAGACGAGGAAACAATCTTCAAGCGCTCGTCTTTTTTTGTGCAGATACAATAAATTCTATAGCTTCCCGCCGCGATGATAAGGACAGCCCCAACTGCCCAAAACACCGGTGCGTATCCAATCATTATAGGTACTTCTATTGTGTTTGATTTTCCATGCACAAAGAGAAGAAGCCATACGAGTGCTATTGTGTAAATAAGCACTAATAGCACTCTATACATTATTATATCACTTTCTTTAAGACGTACATCAATCTCTTTAACAATATTGGTTCCCGTTGCTTTTTTCTTTGCCATAACTATATTACAAACAGCTGCACATTCATTAAAGCAGCTTCTCCCTGCCGTATAAATCTATAAACAAAAATGGCTCTAATTGATGATGCGATAAATCCGTCTCAATAAGATATATATAAGCAAAAAAGACACACCCATTCAAATATGCAACAATACCACGCGCCTTTTTTTGCCGGAAGAAATCTTCACAGAAATCCTATGAAATAAGCACTTTGTATATACTCACAATATTATATATTTATTTCACGTATTTGTCAAAGCATTTTTTGTTTAATTTATATGAATGCGGCAAAATTGTATTAAAAAAAGGCGCCGCACCTTATTGTGAGGTGTCTTTGTCGCCTTGTTTTATTTTCTACGTTATAATTTCATCATATTTTCGCATTTACGAAGTGTTTATATTAGCTTAAACCTTTGCGAGAGCAACAGCACACCAGCCGTTTTCATTTATCAAGCATACAGGCTCAAAGCCATGAGAACGTAAAACATCCGTTACATCTTTTGCTTTTTCTTCAAGTATACCCGATATTAAAAGTAGTCCGCCATCGCGCATATATCTGCTGACGTCCGGCGCCATGCGGAGTATTATATCAGCTACAATGTTAGCACACACAATACTGTATGTCTCATCTTTCGGTACAGCAGACAAAAGATCAGACACACCGCACGACACGATGTCGTCTACGCCATTTTCGTGTATGTTTTTCTTAGCAACTTTGACAGCGACAGAGTCAAGATCGCATGCAAAGCAGCGAGCAGCGCCAAGCTTTGCCGCACATATCGATAAAATACCGCTGCCGCATCCGATGTCAAGAACAAAGTCGCCCGGTTTTACGTAAGAAGAAAGCAGCTTAATCATAAGCTGTGTTGTCTCATGCATACCCGTTCCAAATGCCATGCCGGGATCCATAAAAACAATTACTTCGCCCGGCTCCGGTTTATATTCCTCCCACACGGGGACGATAACTACTTTCTCCACCTTTACTGGGTGATAATACTGCATCCATGACTTTGCCCAGTCTTCTTCGCAGACTCCTTCAGTTGTTATATTTACATTTATTCCAAGCGCACGGAACCTCTCGTTGAGGAAAGAAAGGTACTCCCCTAAGGGTTTGTCGGATGATATATAAACGGAAACGGACGCACGGCTGCGGTCAGCGGACAATATTGATTCGTCAACAAGCTCGCCGTAAATATGGCTCTTGGAAAGCGCATCGAACTCCTCATAATCCTCAATCTCAAGGCCTGAATCTATCATTGTCATGATAGCGCACACATCATCAAGTGAGGTTCTATCGCACGACGCTTTAATTTTTATCCAGCTCATACTCGCATCATCCATAACTATATTGTTATCCCCCGCCGCAAAGGCACGCCGATACGCACCATTTATTTATGTTTATTAAATGCAATATTTTTATATCTATTTATCGAAGAACTTAAAGATTTTCTTTCTCTTTATATAGTTGTTCTCACCGCAAGCTGCTGCAAATTCATTAAGTAGCTTTTTCTGTTGCGCGGTCAGGTTGCGAGGAACTTCTACTGTCACCGTGAAATGCAAATCTCCACGCCGCTGTGAATTTATATGGCGAATTCCTTGCCCGCGCAGCGTAAACGACGTACCTGGTTGAGTTCCCTCCGGCAAATTAAAGTCAACAGGGCCGTCAAGCGTCGGCACTTTTATTCTTGCACCGAGCGCCGCTTCAGTAAATGTTACCGGAACCTCACAGTAAAGCTCATAGCCGTCACGCTCAAATATCTGGTGAGGACGGACATTAACTGTAATAATAAGGTCACCGGACGGGGCGCCGCCACGCCCTTCGTTGCCCATTCCCGAAATTGATATACGCTGCTTATTGTCGATTCCGGCAGGAATTGATACCTCAAGCTTTTTCATTATTTTTATATATCCCGTGCCACGGCAGTTATGGCATGGCACTTTGATGACTTTTCCGCTTCCACGACATTTATCGCACGTTCTTGTCGTCTGCATTACTCCAAACATTGTGCGCTGGGTAAATGTAACCTGCCCTGTGCCGCGGCAAGCGTCGCAAGTCTCAATCTTTGAATCTTTTTCAGCACCACTGCCACCGCACTCATCGCATTTAACGACGCGCCCGTAGCTAACATCACGCTTGCAGCCAGCAGCAGCCTCCTCAAATGAAATCGTCACAGATGTCATTATGTTGTCGCCGCGTACAGCTGTTTTTTTGCGTCCGCCGCCAAATCCTCCGAATCTGCTGCTAAATGCACTGCCAAATTCATCGCCAAAAATACTTGATAATATGTCTCCGAAATCAAAATCAGCGGCGGTAAATCCAGTGCCACCCTGTGCCGGATCGAAAGCTGCAAAGCCGAGGCGGTCGTATCTTTCGCGTTTTTCCGGGTCGGATAGAACAGCGTATGCCTCGTTGACCTCTTTAAATTTTGCCTCCGCTTCGCTGTCGCCGGGGTGCAAGTCGGGGTGGTATTTCTTTGCGAGCGTGCGGTATGCCTTTTTTATCTCCTCTTCGCTTGCTGTCCTCGAAACCCCGAGCACCTCATAATAATCTCGCTTGCCCTCAGCCATATATGTGTCCCCTCGGTTGCGTCATAACGCGGGGCGACCGCACCGCGGCCGCCCCGCCGTCAAAATAGTTGTCAAATCCTTTATTTATCAGTTTTATCCTCGTATTCAGCGTTGTAATATGTGTCCCCGTCGGTTGTATTTGTCCCGTCATAGTTTCCGCCATTGTTCGCATTTGTATCGCCTCCTGCCTGCCTATAAAGCTTTTCAGAGAGCGAATAGAAAGCTTTCTGGAGCGCTTCGGTATCACGTTTGATAGCTTCGGTGTCACCGCCCGATAAAGTCTTACGCAAATTGTCAATAGCCGAACGTACCTCTGCTTTCTCTTCTTCGCTTGCCTTGTCACCGATGTCAGAGAGCGTTTTTTCGCTTTGGAATATCAAATTCTCAGCGTGGTTTTTCACCTCAGCAGCTTCGCGTCTGCGCTTATCTTCTTCGGTATAGCGTTCAGCATCACGTATTGCGCGTTCGATGTCCTCCTTACTCATATTCGTTGAGGACGTTATTGTTATATGCTGCTCCTTACCTGTGCCCTTATCCTTAGCGCTAACGTTAACTATTCCGTTCGCGTCAATATCGAATGTAACTTCAATCTGCGGAACTCCGCGCGGTGCCGGAGGAATGCCGTCAAGTATAAAACGCCCAAGCGTTATGTTGTCGGCAGCCATGGAACGCTCGCCCTGAAGCACGTGAATCTCAACGGATGTCTGCCCGTCAGCGGCCGTTGTAAATATCTGGCTCTTTTTAACCGGTATCGTTGTATTGCGTTCGATAATTTTACTGAAAACACCGCCAAGCGTCTCAATTCCAAGTGAAAGCGGTGTTACGTCAAGCAAAAGAAGATCCTTGACTTCCCCGCCAAGAACAGCCGCTTGGATAGCAGCGCCAATGGCGACACATTCGTCGGGGTTGATGCCCTTAAATGGCTCTTTGCCCATATAATTCTTGATTGCTTCCTGAACGGCAGGAATTCTTGTCGAACCGCCAACAAGAAGAATCTTATCTATCTGTGAAATGTTAAGTCCGGCGTCAGCAAGGGCCTGTTTTACCGGTCTCATTGTAGCATCGACAAGGTCGGCAGTAAGCTCATTGAATTTTGCGCGTGTGAGCGTGGCGTCAAAGTGCTTCGGGCCATTTGCATCGGCCGTGATAAACGGCAGATTGATATTTGTTGACGTCATACCTGAAAGCTCAATCTTTGCCTTCTCGGCGGCTTCCTTAAGGCGCTGGAGAGCCATCTTATCTTGGCGGAGGTCGATTCCGTTTTCGGCCTTAAATGTTTCTGCTATCCAGTTTATGATGCGATTATCAAAATCGTCGCCGCCTAAGTGATTGTTACCCGCAGTTGCAAGAACCTCAAAAACACCGTCAGAAATCTCAAGCATAGAAACGTCAAATGTACCGCCGCCGAGGTCAAATATCATTATTTTTTGGTCATTTTCCTTATCCATGCCATACGCAAGCGCTGCTGCCGTAGGCTCGTTTATTATACGAAGAACCTCAAGGCCAGCTATCTTGCCGGCGTCCTTCGTCGCCTGACGCTGAGCATCAGAGAAATAAGCAGGAACGGTTATAACGGCCTGTGTAATAGTCGTGCCAAGATATGCCTCTGCATCAGCCTTTAACTTGCTCAGAATCATAGCTGAAATTTCCTGCGGAGTATATGACTTTCCGTCAATTGTCACCTTGTAATTTGAGCCCATTTTGCGCTTAATACTCATTATAGTGCGTTCAGGATTTGTTATTGCCTGACGCTTTGCTACCTGACCTACTAAGCGCTCGCCGTTTTTCGCAAATGCAACAACAGACGGAGTTACTCTTGAGCCCTCCGGATTAGGCATAACGACAGGTTCGCCACCTTCAAAAACAGCAACGCATGAGTTTGTAGTACCTAAATCTATACCAATGATTTTCCCCATAAAATATATATCCTCCCAGGGTCTTACCCCTATGTCTTATGTGCTAATAATTTTTACTGTTTATTTGTTTTATTGACAATAAAAAGTTATATTTTCTTATTCTATTACTCGCCAGCAACTACCACTGACGCATAGCGTAAAACTTTGTCGCCAAATTTGTAACCCTTCTGAAATACTGCCGTAATCGTTCCCGGCTCGGCGGTACTATCTTCACTTTTCATAACAGCATCGTGTATTGTAGGATCGAAAACATCGCCCACCTCACCAAATACTTCAATGCCAAGCGAGGAATAAAGATCAGGCAGTCCTCGAAGTATCAGCTTTACGCCGTCTGCCAGCTTTTCAGGCTCCGTGTATTGCGCGGCGCGCTCGAAATTATCAATCATCGGGAGCATTTTTAAGAGCGCATCACCGTACGCGTCACAGTAAGCATCTTCACGTTCTTTAATGCTGCGGCGCCGGTAATTATCATACTCGGCCGCAAGGCGAAGGTGCTTGTCCCCGAGCTCAGCAAGTGCCGCTTCAGCTTCCATTTTAGCTTTTTTCATAGAGGCAAGCTCTTCTTTCACAGCTTTCAGTTCGACTGAAAGCTTTTTCGAATCTTTTTCCTTATCTTTATCAGCTTTATTCTTTTCTTTGCTCTTATCTCTATTGTTTTCCTTTGTATCTTCTTTATCCTTTACGCTTTCATCAACAGGCTCGTCGGCCTTATCAAGCGGATAATTTTCTACAGCACCTCTTTCACCATTCGTTTTTTCATCACTTTGCATCGCATCCTCAAGTTTTTCGTTGCCATTTTCTTTATTAATTTCATCTACAAACAATTCTCTTCACCCCGGATAGTATTTATTCTTATTACTAACTGCTGTTTCTAACGCCGCTGCTGTCACCGTTAGAGCTATCACCTCTGAGATTTTTGGCAATGCCACCTGTCAGTCGGTCAATAAGCGTTATAACTCTTGCATAATTCATCCGTCTTGGCCCGATTATGCCAATCGCGCCGACAAGCTTCCCTCCGCGGCGTATCTTGCGGAAGACAAGTGATGATTGCCCACGCACATCGAATGCGTTTTCACTACCGATATATACATTGACGTTGTCATCGTCCTCAGCATCCGATATAAGCTTAACTATCTCCTCCTCGCGGTCGAATATCGAAAGAAGATCCTTTACCGCCGATATATCTGAATACTCGGGATACTGCAGAAGATTATATACACCCTCGATCATAACACCGCCGCCATTTTTCTCGTTCATAGCGGTGTACACACTTTTCATTATGGAATCGATGAGTGAGCCCCACGGGCCCATCTGCTCCTCCTTGGCAACAATCAGCGGCAGCGTTATCTTATCCGCTGACACCCCCGCGGCGTATGTGTTCAAAACTGATACAAGTTTCGACGTGCATTCGCGTGTAAGGGGGAGCATTGAGCGGACACGCATCGTGCGGATGTCGTCCTCAGTAAACATTATTATGAGAAGCAGGTTGTACTCATCGAGACAAATAGCTTCATAGCGCATCACGGTAACAATATTCTTCGGCGGCTTTACAGCAAGACCGGTATACTTCGTCATCTCACTAACTAATTTAGTGGCGTATTCGAGTATCTTGTCAATCTCCGACATTTTAGCGGATAGTATTGCGTTAAGCTCACTTATCTCGTGCGCCGTCATCTGGTATCGCTCGAGTAGCCAGTCAACATAAAAACGGTAACCGCGCTCCGATGGTATGCGGCCAGCTGATGTATGCGGCTGCTCAAGGTAACCGGCCTGCTCAAGCTCGTACATATCGTTTCGTATTGTGGCTGATGAATAGTAGTTTAAACCGTGATAACGCGTCAAAGTTTTTGAACCGACGGGTTCCCCAGTTTTTACATGGGAATCGACTATAGCACGAAGTATTAATTTTTTACGCTCCGTAAGTTTTTCACTTTGATTATCGTGTGAACGCGCCATTTTCGACCCCCCTCTCTTTATGTCATTAATTTATTATCAAACGTTATATTTGTGCTTTTATCTTGCACATTGTTAGCACTCTTTGCATATGAGTGCTAACTTCTTTATTAATCTACCACTGCACTGTCCTTTTGTCAAGCGCTGGTGTAAAAAAACCCTTATTCAATTGTAAATAATATGTTAATTAGCATCTTTTACGACAATATTCGAAAAAACGCCAAAAAGAAAAAGCCGCGCACGGCACCTAACACTCCGTGCGCGGCTCTTAATACTATCTCTTATTTCTTTTTTCTTCTAATCATGGCGGTGCCAAAAATGCAAACAAATGTAGTGATTGCTGCGTTTACGCCAAGCGTGGAGCGACAACCTTTTTTCTCTTTTTTATCACTGTCACCCTCCGGTGATGTCTCAGGAGATGTGTCGCTGTTAATATCAGTATCCGTTTCCTCTGACTTCTCTTCCGTATCAGGCGTCTCATCGGACGTTTCAGGAATCTCTTCCGTTTCCGTTTCAGCAGGCGGAGAGTTTATTTGATTATTGCCAACCTCACCACTGATAAAATATGTCGCTACTAACTCATCATCACAGAAAATTTTGAAATCAGCAATATCGGCATTTGTATCGTCTATGCCAAGAGTAGTCCACCATTCATTAAAACCGAAATCAAGCTTCTGGCGCAGGCAGATGTATGTTATGACGGATATATACTCTTCTGTCAGTCCCTCGCCGTAAAAAGCACCGGCGCTGTTTAAATTCTCCATTAAATATGCGGAATCGTACACAACATCGCCGTCAAAGCTTACTGAGAAATCATCTTCCGTTATTTTTATAACGATATGTACCGTTGAGCCGGAATGCTCAGAAAGAAGGTCGTCGTAAACAGAATTATGGACGCCGGCATCGAACCAGTAGCCGCTCCAGTTGTTATAGAATAGTCCAGCTCCCATTGTAAAGAGGAAACGGCCTAAACCATCCCTATTATTAAAACAAAAAACTGTTCCGTATGGATTCGTCTGCCCTGTAACTGTCAGATCAAATTCAATACGCAATGTGTCCGGTATAGGCCACAGCTGAAGCGGGTTATCAAAGGAGTATCCTTCAAGCATGGCCTCATCATTATCCTTATATGCGGTTAGCACATCGGAAAGGTCGGCTGCTCCAATCGCGGTCGAAAGTGACACTGCGATAATTACAGTTACAAGGACAAAAAGCAGCTTTTTCACTTTATTTAAATTACCCTCCGTTTCATATGGCATTTGCCACAATAATTAATACATTTTGATTATATATTAAATTAAAATGACAGTCAATCACATAAATTCGATTTGGTAACATTTTATATACTTTTTATCAACAATTTTAATAATGAACTATGAAAATCGGGGGACGCTGTTAAACACAGCATCCCCCGATTCCCCTATACGATAATATGATAATATATTAATATATCAATCAAAACACTTATGCTGACGTAAAAAATGATGTCAGAATGTAACTAAAAGATAGGACATTTTTTATTTTTCGGGCACTATCATACCGTAGTCGCCATCAAGCCGTCGGTAAACGACACATGTATCCTCAGTTTGTGCATCGACAAAAACAAAGAACTGATGGCCTAATAGGTTCATTTGAAGGATAGCCTCCTCTGGAGTTATAGGTTTGAAGGGAAAAGTTTTTGTCCGAATGCGGAATTCTTTTTCCTCCTCCACGTCAAAGTACTTGCTGTCCATCGCGTCAAAAGCACCAGCGCGCAGCCTTTTTTCAAGGCGGGTCTTGTTTTTCCGGATCTGACGCTCGATAGATTCGATACATTCGTCGAGAGCATTGTTAAATGTTTCGTTTTTCTCTTCGCTGCGGTAGAGAGTGCCATTTGCTGAAATCGTAATTTCAAGGCATTCCTGATTATGCCTGCGATTGAAGGTTACGACAGCTTCAGCACTGTCATTGAAGAACCTATCAAATTTTTTGAGTTTTTTCGCGACAAGTTCTTTCAACTCATCCGAAACATCCATTTGCTTGCCGACTATCCTAATTTTCATCTGTAATACCGCCTTCTGTCAGTATTACGGCGCGGCGCTCCCGCGCCGTTAATTAATTATACCATGTTTTATGATGAAAAAGAATATCTGTAGTGAATATATTATAAATATTTTTGAAATTTCGGTAAATATTTATATATCTTGCCTAAATTCGTGTTTTTATTTTGCCTCAAGACAACCTTCACGATAAAGAAGCTCAGCCGACAGCACGCCACCACCAGCCGCGCCGCGAAGAGTGTTGTGCGATAGGCCAACGAATCTGTAATCGAAAACATTGTCCGGGCGCAGACGTCCCGCTGCAATTCCCATACCGCCGTATAAATCCCGATCAAGCGCTGTCTGTGGCCTGTCGACCTCGTCGATGTATGTTATAAACTGCTTTGGCGCGCTTGGAAGTGAAAGGAGCTGTGGTTTGCCACGGTATGACTGCCACGCCTCGATTATTTCCGCAGCTTCAGGCTTATTTTCAAACTCAACCGATACTGTTGCAAGGTGGCCATCTGTGACCGGTACACGTACGCAGTGAGCCGATATGACAGGCTTTTTCGCATCAACGATTAGCCCTCCCTCAACAGTTCCCCATATCTTCATCGGTTCGCTCTCGCTCTTCTCCTCTTCTCCGGATATATACGGTTTTATGTTATCGCGCATTTCCGGCATCTCGCTGATACTCTTCCCTGCGCCGGATACCGCCTGATACGTCGATACGATGACACGTGTCGGCGAATATTTAAGAAGTGGTGTGAGAAGCGGAACATAGCTTTGTATTGAGCAGTTGGGTTTAACGCATATAAATCCCCGGGTGGTTCCAAGCCGCTTTTTTTGATAAGCGATAACGTCAAGGTGTGAGTCGTTTATCTCGGGAATGAGCATAGGCACATCCGGGGTAAGCCTATTTGCGGAGTTATTTGATACGACAGGCGTTTCTGTTTTAGCATAAGCTTCCTCAAGCGCACGCACTTCATCCTTCCCCATCGATACGGCGCAAAATACAAAGTCACACTTCTCAGCAACACTTTCAACGTCAGCACCGTCGAGCACTATCATATCTTTTAAGCTGTCCGGCATCGGAACATCGATTCGCCAGCGCCTGCCGACAGCTTCAGCATATGTCTTGCCCGCTGATCGCTCGCTTGCGGCAAGTACTGATACTTCAAAATATGGGTGGTTTTCAAGAAGAGCGACAAAACGCTGTCCAACCATGCCTGTCGCTCCAATTATTCCAGCACGCAGTTTTTTCATAATAATTCACCTGTAATTATTAAGTTGCAATTATAACGAAAACTGAAGTATTTTTTAAGTATGTTGGTGATTATATCATATGATCCTACCAATGTAAATGACGCACAATTACGACATTGAGTAAAGTTTTAGCATATATTTATATATTTTAGACGAAATTTTCGGATAATTACGGTAAATCGGGCATCTCCACTTGAATTAGCACTTCCCTAAAGTTATAATACTTTACGGAATGCGGCAAACATACAAAGGGCCACACTACATTCTTTTTCGGAAAGGACAAGCCGCTAAAGGCGGTCGAATTTAGCGATGTTACACGTAATCAATCACCCTCTTATCACGCATAAACTGACAATAATGCGCAATAAAAACACAGGAACAAAGGAGTTCCGTGAACTTTTATACGAAATTTCAATGCTTATGTCATATGAAATAACACGCGACCTACCGCTTGAGGACGTCGAGATAGAAACACCTATCGCACCGATGACAGCACAGATGATAACTGGTAAGAAAATTGCTGTCGTACCGATTCTGCGTGCCGGACTCAGCATGGCCGACGGATTTTTGAAAATTGAACCTGCAGCGAAGGTTGGTCACATCGGGCTTTACCGTGATCATGTGACTCACCAGCCTGTTTTATATTACTGCAAGCTGCCGGAAGATATATCCGAACGCCTTGCTATCATAACAGACCCGATGCTTGCAACAGGAGGAAGCGCCGCTGACGCCATAGACATAATAAAGAAGGTCGGCTGCCGAAACATTAAGCTTATGTGCCTTGTTGGAGCGCCTGAGGGCGTTGAATATGTCAGCAAGCTTCACCCGGATGTTGATATATACCTTGCAGCAATGGACAAGTGCCTTAATAAAAACAAATATATAGTGCCGGGACTGGGTGACGCCGGCGATAGGATTTTTGGCACGCTCTAATGCGATCAATTACCATCACAGAAAACGATAGCGGTCAGCGGCTTGATAAGTTCGTTTTAAAAACGACAAGAGGAATGCCCGCATCGCTTTTATATAAATATATACGCACAAAAAGGATAAAAGTAAACGGGCGGCGCGCGGCTCCGTCGCTTGTGCTTGCACCCGGCGATATTGTTGAGCTTTACATCAGCGATGAGTTTTTCGGCGCTGTGGCAGGCGCTCTTGAGCTTTCCTCTATAAAACCGCATTTGTCAATCGTTTATGAGGATGAAAACATCATCATCTGCGATAAACCCGAGGGAGTCCTCGTCCACTCGGGCGATATAGGCGGCGAAGCCACATCAGATTCAAACACGCTCATCGGCCACATAAAGGCATACCTTTACCAAAAGGGCGAGTATGACCCAGCAAAGGAAAATAGCTTTGCTCCTGCGCTTTGCAACCGTATTGACCGCAATACGCGCGGGCTTGTAATTTCAGCAAAAAACGCCACTGCGCTTCGTGAGATGAACAAACTCATACGCGACGGCTGCGTGTCAAAGTATTATCTCACTGCCGTACACGGTATTCCCACGCCGCGCGAGGGCACGCTAAAAGGTTTCTTACGCAAAGATGCAACAACAAACACCGTGAAAATTTTCGACCATCCTGTCCCCGGCGGGCGGACAGCTATAACAAAATACCGTGTTTTAAAAACAACAACGCACGAGACGGGTCCGCTGTCACTTCTTGAAGTGGAGCTTGTTACCGGGCGCACACACCAAATACGCGCTCATCTGGCAAGCGCCGGATGGCCGCTTCTTGGCGAAGGTAAATATGGCAAAAATGCCGCCGACCTCGCCGCCGGTTATAAAAGCCAGGCTCTTATGGCATATAAGATTGTTTTTTCACGTAATATAGATGAAAAAAGCCCACTCTCATACCTTCGCGGACGCGTAATTTCACTCTCACCTGATAAAGCGCCTTTCATTCGCGAATTCCGCTGATAAGTAATAACATTTGGTAAAATAAAACTGATAAATTACAGGCTAAAAGGAAAGTATGAATGCTGCAAGTTAATATACGCGGCAAGCGGCCAGCTATATTTCCCGCCAGTATCACAGCCGCCATATCGGGCGTACTGACCGGGCTTACTGTATCATACATTCTGCCATCGGTGCTCGAGTGGATCTCCCTTGCACCGTTTGTTTTCATGCTATTTAGGTATACTTATGCCGAGAAAGAGAGGGGACGTCGTTTTGTACGTCATACCCTTTTCCTCGGTTTTTCTTATTTTTATCCTTACTACTTAACCATTTTTCACTGGTTTATTAGCCTTTACCCGCTTGAATTCACCGGTATAACTAAAGGTAATGCGGCAGTTGTTGTTCTCGTTTCGTGGCTTGGACTTTCTCTTCTGCAAGCTACCGTTTCAATGTTCATATCTCCAATCTTCGTCTACATGCTGCGCCTGCGTCCGATAGCACAGCGCAGCGGAACTTCCCCATCGCTTGCCGCGCCGCCATACTTCGCCGCGCTTTACATAATATTTGAATGGTTGCAAACGCTTACATGGGCGAGCGTTCCATGGGGACGCCTTGCAATCGGGCAGGCTTTTTCACCCACACTTATACAAACCGCCGCCCTTTTCGGCTCATACTCCATATCGTTTGCCATTGCTGGGACGGGAGCTGCCATAGCGCTTGCCGCATATAGGTTTATATGCCCTAACAAATCAACAGTTTCAAAAACTATATTGCGACCTCCACCCAGATTGTCCTCGCGCTTTTCACGTTCCGCATCAGCGGCAGTGCTTGCTCTTTTGATATTCTTATCAAATATACTTATATCTAGTCTTGTTTTTCGCTTGCGAGAGGAGGATACAAGCGACAGAACAATATCAGTTGGTATAATACAAGGCAATATTCCATCAAAGGAAAAATGGGATTATAAAAACTATAAGTCGCATTTGGGGATTTGCGGTGATTTAACGAAGCAAGCCGCAGCGGAGGGAGCCGACATTGTACTTTGGAGCGAGACCGCCCTGCCGTATTTCATAAATAGCAATAAGGAGTTATATAAATCGCTTGAGGAGCTTTCCAAAGAAAGCGGTGTTATCATTTTTGTCGGTTCTTTTTGGCGCGAGGATGACAACAATAATGACACCAAACTTGAATACAACGCTATAATTCAAGTGACGCCTGATGACGGCATAATCAAAGATAATATTTATTATAAGCGCCACCTTGTGCCGTTTGGTGAGTATGTACCGCTGCAAAAATTTATTGAAACTGTCATCCCGCCTCTTGCGAATTTAGTAATGACAAGAGACCCTGTTCTGCCCGGTACAAATTCTGCCGTCCACATCACACCATATGGCAAAATAGGTTCGCTTATATGTTTTGATTCGATTTATGAAAATTTGTCAGCCGACAGCGTGCGAGATGGCGCTGAGATAATTGCCATATCGACAAATGACTCGTGGTTTGACGGCACCGTAGCGCTACGTCAGCACGTCGCACAAGCTGTTTTGCGCGCCATTGAAACTGATCGATATATACTACGCTCGGCTAACACAGGCATATCTTGCGTTATATCGCCAAGCGGCGATATCCTATCCGCAACAGAAAACGGTGAAAGAGCGTATTTTGTTTTAGATGTCGCCCCGCGAAACACCGAAACACTGTACACAAAAACAGGCAACATTATAATTATCGCGTCTGCCGCAGCTATTATCGTCACTCTTACATGTTCACTGATATTCCGTCGCCGCAACAAAGCTTACAGCCCATTTTGAGCATATTATGCACATTGATATTGCAATATTGAGCTCCGCCCGTTTATTGGGTGGAGCTTTTTGCACTTATTATACAAAAATAAGATATATTTTTCGGTATAATGCTGATTTTCGCTGCGCGGATAATGTTGTCAATAGGTAATCTTGCATTAAGGCCGGCGTTTTGATACAATAAAATTTAAAGTGGTAATAGAAATACCCGCTGACAATAAAAATAACGTTCGCAACATTACGCAGCATTGAAAGGATTTTAAACGCATGGGTAAGATTAATGTTAAAACTAAAGAAAAACGGTTCCCCATAGCGCCTCATCTCTACGGTCTTTTTTTTGAGGACATAAACCGCAGCGCTGATGGTGGTCTATATCCTGAGATGATACGCAACCGCTCCTTTGAAGATTCCATTGTACCGGACGGATGTAAATACTCCGAGGATAAAAAGGTCTTCACCTCCCCGACGGGCTGGGTCTGCGAAATATACGGCGGTGAGGGTAAACAGCAGTGGATTGATGACGCAGGACTTGCGCCGACAGACATACCGGCTTGGTATGCCGAGGGCGCTGAGATGACTCTCAATTACACTGACACACTCAACATAAAAAGAAGAGCCGCGCTTGATGTTGCGTTTACGGAAGGCGGCAGAATTTACAATGTGGGCTTCGTCGGCCTTTCGGTTGAAGCTGGCAAGGGCTATGATTTTTACATGTTTGCAAAAGGCGTTGGCGGCAAAGCTGAAATTACAGTATCAGTTGAGAGCCGCGACGGCGCCATTTACTTCAGCAAGGATTTTACAATAGCTGACTCTGGATACGCTAAATATTCTACGGGACTTGTCTCATCCGGCACCGACAACAACGCCATATTCGTCATCCGCGCGAAAAAGGCGTGTGCCGTGCGCTTTGGATTCACTTCACTTATGCCCTCCGATACATATAACGGCCACGGCATGCGTCCGGACCTTATGAAGCTTCTGGGCGATATGAAACCCAAATTCTTCCGTTTCCCGGGCGGCTGCATTGTTGAAGGTTTTACAACTGAATCAATGATGCGCTTTTCAAAGACTGTCGGGCCTGTTTGGGAGCGCCCGACTCACTGGAACCTATGGAACTACCGCACAACAAACGGCATTGGCTTCCACGAATATCTGCAGATATGCGAGGATCTCGACCTTGAGCCGATGTACGTTTTCAACTGCGGCATGACATGCCAGGCTCGTTGTCCGTCATTCCTCAGCGACGACTATATTCGCGAGCTTCTTGAAGAAGCTAAAAATGCAATAGAATACGCAACGGGCAGCGTTTCAACGAAATGGGGCTCCCTGCGCGCGGCTATGGGTCACCCCGCCCCGTTTAAGCTGACATATGTTGAAATAGGTAATGAAAACTGGGGTCCCGAATACAATGAACGCTACGAAAAATTCTACCGTGAGCTGAAAGCTCTTTACCCGCACTTAAAATTCATATCCAACACGCATACAGAGCGTGACGGCCTACCGACAGAGATAGTCGACGAGCACTTCTACAACACTCCCGAATTCTTCGCTGAAAACATGGATCGTTATGATAGTTATCCGAGAAGCGGTCCTGAGATTTTCGTCGGTGAATTTGCCGTCACAAGCGGTGGTTATAACGCCCGTTTGCGTGCCGCCGTTGCCGAAGCGATGTTCATGGTCGGGCTCGAGAAGAACCAGGACATTGTAAAACTCGCAAGCTACGCGCCGCTCTTCGAAAATGTCCATTATAAATCATGGGATCCGAACCTCCTCGTATTCAATAACCACCAGTCTTACGGCATACCAAGCTATTATGTCTGGAAGCTCTTCGCTAACCACCGCGGAACCGATGTGCTTGCGACAGAATACGAGGGCGAGCGCATTTATCGTCCGTACTGCGGCGCACCGTCCATCATCGGCAGACCCGGCGTAAAATACAGAAACGCTCGTTACAACGGCAAGCCGATTGAATTTGCCGACAGCATAATCGGCGGTGTCAATGTTAACGGCGATGAGTTCGAAACGACAAAGGCAACGGAGGATCAGCTTCCTCCTGGCTTAGCCGATAATCCAAGGCGCGCTGAGGAATTTTATTCTAACTGCTTCATAACAATAAAAGGCGACGGCACTGAAAATTATACTTATGAAGTCGAGGCTTTTGCCGAGGAAGGTAAACCCCTTTACTTCGGTATCCACACCTCAAAACGTCCGGAATCCGAAATCCGTGATGACATGCCTGCTTTCATGCAGTACAAGGGCATAAGCTGGATAATTGAAGACGGAAAATCGTATGTGAAGGATGGACATATGCGCTGGGGTCAGAGATTCACAGCGCCCGTGCCTGTATCGCTTAAATATGGCGAATACAACACGTTTAAGTGTGAAGTGACGCCCATCGGCGGCAAGCTCTACATAAACGGTGAGCTTGTCGGCGAATACACAGTCGCTTCTTATACCACAGTATCTGCCGTTGCCCTTGACGACGCGGAAAACGACACCATTATCATAAAAGCTGTCAACTATTCCGAAAAGCCTGATGACATAACGATAACTCTCGACTGCCCTGTTGAGAGCAAATATAAGATTCATCGCATATCCGGCACGGCTGATGACAAAAACTCATTTGACAATCCAACAAATATATCGGACGTTGAGCTTGAAGCTGACGGAGCTTCTCAATGCTTTGTTTATTCCGCTCCTTCTTATTCGGTAAGCATTTTGATATTGAAAAAAGCATAATATATTTTAAAAATTAAAGAAAAACACGTCGGAACTGCATGGTTCCGGCGTGTTTTTTCATAAATTTGGTAATTATGTTCGCAAAGCCGAATAAACCGTCAAAATCTCGCCGATAATCTAACTGTAAGAACATAATAAAGCGCTGTATAACTTATGACCGGCAAAGGAGATTTTGACATATGAAGAAAATCCTTGTTATATGTATTGCCATATTGGCGGCATTGGCTTTATACTCATTTATACCTACTCCCGGCGATTTTAATCTTTACGATAACGTCATACGACTGCATATCATTGCAAATTCAAACACAGATGCCGATCAGGTGCTAAAGCTTGATGTGCGCGACGCTGTGCTTGACACCGTTGCCGATCTCGTCGCCGACGCCGCGACAAAAGAAGAAGCGGAAAAAGCTCTTCTCTTGTCGCTTGATATAATAAACGACGTAGCATCGGGTGTTGCAGGCGCAAGTGGTTATAAAAATTATAAAACGGAAACATCGCTGACAACAGAATATTACTCTGAGAAAAGATATGAAAACATAGCGCTTCCAGCAGGCAACTACACATCGCTGCGAGTTGTCATAGGCGAAGGCGATGGCGAGAACTGGTGGTGCGTTCTTTTCCCGAAAATATGCACGAAACCGGCAATTGCTAAGGGCTCTGTTTCAGAGAAAGCATTGTTTATTGAGGCGGGCTTTACGCCATCGCAGTATAAAATCATCACAGAAACAAACAATGCCCGCTATGTTGTGAAATTTAAGCTTATTGAAATATTGACAAATTTATTTAAGAAAAAGTAAGCATATAAAATCTGAAAAGCGCCTGATGGATACCCATCAGGCGCTTCTTATGGCGTTCAGCTTTTTTGTTAATGCCGCTTTGTTGACGATTATGTATTGTTTGTACTATCCTTCATCTCACGGAGAAAACGCATATACATTGTGCCGTCGTCACGCTTTATCAGCATTGCATCATATTTTGGTGACGTCTGTCCGTCATACGAAAGCCGAAAGCGAACACGGTATGTATTTTCAGTTTCATAGCAGAGTATAACGTCGACATCGGCAAGCTTAGTTGGAATGGCACCGGTCGTTGTGTATGCACCAACTTTTGGCAGGTAAGTAAAACGCACGCCACTTTTATTCTTAACGCTTTCGTCGCCGCCAAAGTATTTGTAAACGACGCCTTCAAAATCTTCAACCGGTATAAGCGTCGTTATATTGTACTGCGGATACGTTTCCTTCGCCTTTGAAAGAAGCTCTAAGTTGCCCGTATATGCGGAGTAATTCTCGCTTAACATATAACTAAGTATCGCGTCCGCATTGCCGGATGCTGCTTCCCGCGGAGATTCAAATGTAGCTATTGACGCGGAATCGGAAACAAGTATGCGCACGATAGAAACTATGGCGTCATATTTCTCATCACTTGAAGAAATCGGGGTGCCTTGTACTTCGTTTTCATAATCGTGCATATCAAACCCTAAAAATGTCATTAGTTTATATGATAAACTGCTACTATCTTTTGTGTCGCAAGATGCGGTAAACGGGATGACGGCGAGCACAATAAGCACAATAATTATGTATAAATACTTTTGTGGTCTGTGTATTTTCATTGCAGCGTCGTCTCCGTATAATTCAAACCGTTATATATTTTAAAATAATTAATGTCCTTTGCGTCTTGTGGTCACATTTTTTGAAATTTAAATTTTACAGTGTCGGGCACACAGCATCAAGCTCTCGCAGCACTTCCTCATAGAGGAATAGTGAACCGCTTATGATAAGCGGTCGGTTATTTGCAACTGCGTCCGCTATGGCAGCACGCACACCGTCGCCAACAGTTTCACAAGGGGTTGCCAGCACTCCATACTTTTTGAATTTCGCCACATATTCGGCAGCCGGCAGCGAGCGAGCGTTTGCCGGTGTCACGGTATAGATTGACGCCGCCATCTTTGATATTATGGACGCCGCCATGTCCGTATCTTTATCGGCCATAATACCGGTCAGAACCGTTACACATCGTCCTGTGCCAAAATATGCCGCCACACTGTCGGCGCAGGCGCGCACACCCTGAGGATTGTGACCGCCGTCGAAAATTATGATCGGATTTTCACGCAGCAGCTCAAATCTTGCCGGCCAACTGACAGATGAAAGCCCAGCTCTTATTGTTTCATCTGTTATGTTCCACCCTTTTGCGGCAAGCATTTGCGCAGCTTCGATGACAGCAGCGGCATTTTTCGGCTGATAAAGCCCGGCAAGCGGAATTTTAACGTCCCGCATCTCTTTATAATCGAATGTAGAGCCGTGCGGAGATGAATTTTTTACAAAGAGCGCATCGTAATCAGGTGTACGAAACTCACAGCCATGTTCGGTCGCCGCCTTTTTTATCACCGCATACGCTTCTTTGTCTGTGCCGTAAAAAAGCACAGGCGAACCATCTTTTATTATGCCCGCCTTTTCGCTGGCAATAGCTTTTATAGTCGATCCTAAAAATTCGGTGTGATCAAGAGATATTTCGCCTATTGCCGAAAGTTCAGGCGGATCAATTATATTCGTTGAATCAAGCCGCCCGCCCATGCCGACCTCAAGGACGATAATATCGCAACGGTTACGGCGGAAATATTCAAATATAACCGCCGTTATCAGCTCAAATTCCGTCGGTGGGTCAGCCATCGAGTCTGCGTAAGGCTTTATGAATTCTATAATGGAGGTTAGTTCTTCTTCTGTTATGTTTTCGCCGCCTACTCTCATCCGTTCGCAAAATGCTTTGACATAAGGCGATGTGAAAAGCCCTGTTTTATACCCCAATGCGCGTAAAACAGATTCAAGCATTGCGCAAAAAGAACCTTTGCCGTTTGTACCTGCGACGTGCACGAAGCGGAGATTTTTTTGCGGATTACCGATTGCGGCGCAAAGTTCGCGAATGCGCGAAAGCCCAGGGTAGCTTCCGCGCCATGTGGTGGAGTGAATATACTCCAGCGCTTCTTTATATGTCATTTTTTTGCCTTTTAAATTTGCTTTTTGCTTTATTATGCCAAATAATTTGCCACTATGCCGCCATATTTAGGATGTATTATTTCATTTGCCTGCGGATATCTGCCACACGCAAAACAATGGGGTTTTTAAGTAGAATAGCAATTAAAGTAGATTCGACCGCCCATATGAAAATATACAGCGGAACGCGCCAAATGATCGTCTCAAACGGGTAATTATATAATATCATAAGCCCCGCTGATTTAATTATCATTGAACCAAGAATATGTGACGCAAGAGTTGATATAAATATGTGGGCGGTGCTGTATTTTTTGAAAATATAATGTGAAAAAACACCGGATACAGCACCAATCATAGCGGCGCCTACAGTTATAATCGGGTTTATTGGGTTTGCTGCAATAATACAGCTTATTATGTCCGCCGTCACACCAGTCGCAGCCCCGACAAGCGGCCCGAAAAGGACGCTGGACAAAAGTATCGGCAGATTTTCAAATGTTATGCGGATAGCGCCAAATGACAAATAAACCTTGCAAAAAGCTGCTATCGCAATTGAAAGCGCGACAAACATGGCGGCAAAGCACAAAACGCGAATGTCGCCAAAAAGTGAAAGTTCTTTTTTTACACCTGTTCCATTCATTAAAACACTCCTCCCCATACAGTCCTTGCCGCATAGGGAGGCAATAGAATATTAACAGCCTTCATCATGCAACAGCGGGATGCGGCGTGCGCACCGCGAATTCTTGTAAATTCTTCGTTCGGCGGGCAACTCCCCGTCCCGCCGACACTTTACGCGCGCGCGCCTACTCTGTAACGGGTATTTTTTTATTATTTTACACACTATTTTTTTGTGTGGTATGATTATAATACCATCAGACCTACAACAAGTCAAGTTCCGAAATAGCTAAATTTAATAATAAAAACACTACAAATAATAGTGTACTAAATAAAACGCGACAGCATCAAGCTACAATAAAAATAATAGTTAAAAGAGATATATTTTGCATATTTTATTTGATAATATGCACATCGCCCTCAGTCAGCGAGCCAAATCAGCGGTTAAAATGAATAACACATAGTAAAACGCACGTTTTGTCGAAAGTCAGCCCCAAGGTAGGTAAAGCCAAAATCTAACACACAAATACCGTCAGATATCCGCTTTAAATAGCATTAACAGAATAGTATTGGCTATGAATTATATGCTTATTTATTTTTAGGGCGCTTATCAAAAAGTTATATCTGTACCTTTTGTGTATAAATCCCCACTGCCACTGCCCGCCAGTTCCATAAGCCGCCGGTTGAAATCCTCAGGTGTGTTGTAGCCCATCTTCTTTTGGCGGTTGTTCATCGCCGCTATCTCAATGATAATGGCAAGGTTGCGTCCTGGCTTGACAGGTACCGTAGTCGTCGGTACTTTTATCCCAAGAATATCAGTATATTCCGTATCAAGCCCGAATCGGTCGTAAGTTTTACCCTCAACCCACGTTTCAAGCTTAATAATCATATCGATTTTTTCTGTCTCTTTTACGGCGCCCATGCCAAAAATGCGACGAACATCGACAATTCCAATGCCGCGAAGCTCAATATAGTGGCGTATCAGCTCAGGTGCAGACCCGACAAGCGTTACAGCGGATACGCGTTTTATCTCAACAGCGTCGTCGGCGATAAGGCGGTGACCGCGCTTGACAAGTTCAATCGCTGTTTCACTTTTGCCTATGCCGCTGTCTCCTAAAATTAAAACACCTTCTCCATATGCCTCAACCAAGACGCCATGTATCGTTATCCTTGGGGCAAGATACACATTCAGCGATGCGATTAGCGCCGCCATAAACTCGCTTGTCCTGCTTTTTGTTATAAGAAGCGGCACCTCGTAATATGAGGCGATCTCAAGCATGTCCGGAAGTGGCTGATTTCCTCTTGTTATTATGACAGCGACGGGATGACGTGAGAAAAACTCAATTAAATTCGTTTTTCGCTGTGCAGGATCCATTCCTTGGAGGAATTTCTGTTCAACATTGCCTACAAGCTGAATGCGAGCAGGCTCAAAACTCTCAAAATAGCCGGCAAACGGCAGCCCGGGTCTGTTGACTTCCGCAATCGTAACCTCTCTTTTTTCGCCGTCTTCCGGCATATAAGCGATGTCGAGCGAAAAATCCTTTATTAGCTTTCCAAGCTCGACCATCACATAATTCTCTTGCACAAAAAATCCCCCCACAACATAGCACTTAGGTTAATATTTTTTATAATTTCATTGCTATTGCAACACCACATTGCCGATTATACCACTATATTAATTAGTTTGCAAGAAACGCGGTTCACATCAAATTACTTAAGATAAATTATAAACAGTGGCATCTAATTTATTTTTTATCAAAGTTTTCAAGTAAACACTTGTTATTATTTGTTTCTGCTTCTATAATTGTCATAGTGTAGATGGCTAACTACTGTATATTTAAAAAAATAATTCTTAAGCTAATACTTATATTTCATAAATATAAATTTTATTTTAGCATTCCATTCACAGTTTTTATGTAGTATTATTAGTGTAGAAAAGTCGGCAGTTAACGCTGGCTACCTATGGAGAGATATAGAAACATGTATTTAAAAAATAACACCTTTCGTCATATAAAAGATGTATCGCCTTTTATGAAGGTTGCGTGCGTCACATTTGCTTTTTTGCTTTTAATATGTACACTGTCGCTGCTGCTTTGCTCCTGTGGTGATAAATATGAAAAAGTAATCCCCAAAAGCACAAGTGACGACCTTCGCGTCGTTATGACAATTGGCGATTATGAGATTCCATTAGATCTTTACTATTATTATTTCATGAATTATAAAAACCAGTATGATGGTGGCGATAATTCGTACTGGGATGACATTGAAACAAACGCAAATAAAGCAGCGGAGCTTGAGGAAATACGCGCATCCGTCGTTGAGTCGATAAAAGACTGCGCAGCAACATTTGACCTCTGCCTAAAGTATGATATTGACCCGGATGGTAAAAGCGTTAAGAGTGCTGTGAATGATGTTGTCACCGACTACATTGAAAACCAGTTCGGCGGAGTTGAGGAATATTTAGAAAATATCGAGTCCGCGTATATGAACGACAGTGTTTTCCGCTATATAATGAAATATTTTGAGTGCCAGACACGCCTTTACCAAGCGATAATTGAGGCTGGCACAATCCCATCTGACGATGAAACTGTTTTTAATTACATAATAAACGGAGGTTTTTGCCACGCAAAGCAAATCTTAATTAAAAATGATGAAGGCGAAAACCCCGCCGATAATTTCGCGAAGGCAAAAGAGGCTCTCAATAGTGTTTCAACAGGCATCGATTTTGATACACTTGTTGCAAAATATGGTGAAGACATGAACATGATAACCAGTCCCGACGGATATTATTTTACACACGGGGAGCTTATTGAGGCGTTTGAGGAAGCAGCATTCGCGCTTGATGTCGGCGAGATAAGCGGTATTGTCGAAAGCCACTTAGGTTACCATATAATTATGCGCTGCGAGATTGACCCTGAACATGTCGTCAACAATTTCGACGAGTTGAAGGAATCATACCTTGTTTCTAAATTCAGAGAGAAGGTAAGCTCACATGCCAAAGAATTACCGGTCACAACAAAACCCCTTTACGATGAGCTGACACTTGATTATTTGACAAGCTACAAAAAGTAATGTTTTTGACGTTATAACTACTGCTCACTGCATATTTTTCGCGAGGAGGTGAGTTCTCTATTGTATCACATGCCCGTACAGTTTAACGGACGACGGCGGCCCAGACATCGCCCAAGACATGGCAAGCGCTACAAAAGGTTAAATTCCGCAGTAGTCATTATCATAATATTTGTCATCGTCTGTATTGCTGGCACGATAATGCTTGGCAATTACTTAAAAGAAAAGGCCGACTCTGTCTCCGGCACCAATTATTTCTCAGGTGATACAACAGCTGACACCGAGCGAGAAGGTAACAGTCTTTCTGACATAGCGCGCGGCGCTCCAAATTTACGTTCAGGCTGTCTTGACATCGGGTATATAATCAATGCCGGCTCAACTCCCGATATAATCGACGCAGAAATGGAGCGTTTATTCGCGTCCGGTTATAACTCTATTACCGTTACGCTGCTTACAAGCGATGGTACGCTCAATTATCTCTCAGATGCTGCCATCAAGCTTTCGCGTATTAGCGCTACCGACAATTTGCCGAAGCTTGAAGATATAATTACGTTAACCGACCGCATCGGCAAACGATATTGTAAAAACCCGAAAGTTACGGCAGTTTTTTATCTGACGTCATACTACATAGACGATCCGATTCTTGCCGAAGCAACACTTTCAATGGAAATGGCGCTGATTACAGAAGCATGCATGCTTGGTGTTGATGAAGTTTTACTCATCGGAATACCCTCTTCAAACGGTGTGATTGACGACGAAGCTGCCTTGCTTGAGTTTCTTGATAAGCTTGACGGGCTTTGCGGCTCACTACATATCGGTGTTGCGCTTCCCGCTTCCGTGTATGCAAACAACGACATGTCAAAAACTCTTGCGTCGGTTGCGAAGCTTACAGGATTTATGGCTGTTGACACAGAAGACATAATGTGGACGCAGCCAATAGATGAAAAACAAGAAGCAAGCAGCAACGGAACAAAAACTAATCCTGTCACAGCCGATGCAGACAAAAGCGGCAATGTAACTCTTCAAACATCGATTTATGACTTGATATACACCTCTGCCTCCTCAATCAAGGGCAGTATTTCTCTCTATGGACTTCGCTATTTAATATCCGGCACCTCGCTTGATGAGCAAAATGACGCGATCGACGCCCTCTTCGCATGCGGAGTTTACGGATATCATGTAATAACACCGCCTGATCGTTCTGTTTATAAGGATGGCAGCGAAGATGAGGGTGACACCGCAGACATAAGTGAACCCACAAAAGATAAGGATAGTGAAACAACAAAACCTAAAGACAAAGATACAGATAAACCCAAAGAAACAACATCAGCTCCGCCCGAAACAACAGCACCTGATACAATAGAGACAACTCAAGTAGAGGAGATGACGACTGAGCCAACACCTGAAGAAACAACCGGCCCTGTTGACACCGAAACAGAAACGACAGACCAAGAGGAGTCTGACACCACAGCGGAGACAGATTCCACAGCAGATACAGATTCTACAAATGAAGAAACAGAACTTTTATCAAGCGACAACTTAGAATGACAGGCGTGTGGCATAAGACAGCATGTATAATATATTAATTTAAAAATGTATTAGCAATACGATTGAAAGCAAATGAGATTTATAAAAGACATAAATGACCGCCTGCCGCTTATCCTTACTGATGAAAACGGCACAATCATACATATGAATGAGGCGGCGCAACAAAAATGCACCGCCTCAATAGGCAACAATATTACCACATATATGGATAAACCAGGAATAGAAGAATATCATCGCGCCCGCAACTCAGGTGCACCGTCAGCTATGCTGCCTGTCTCTCTTGACAACTGTAAGTATGCGCTTTTTAACTTTATATCGATTGCCGAGATAGGGTTATACCGTATTTATCCTTTATTCGGTGATATTCCAGATATGAAAAAAGAAAATATTTCATATTCTAAAATTTTAGAATGCTTTTATGAGGTTTTCTGCACCGGTATAACATCTGCAAACTCACGGCGCTTCACATCGCTTTATGAGAAGTTAGTGAATGTTAATACCATCCCCCCTCAGTTCCGTGAGAAGATACTACATCCGCTTATTCCGTCTATAACATGCTTCCGTGATTTGGTTCTTCCCTGTTTTCGACGTTTTAATTGTCCCCTGACGCTTGAATATGATGAGTCTGTAACAGAGACAAGTTTAGTCTATACGGAAATTAACTGCTTTTATCTTCTCTTGTGCGCAATTTTAGCAGCGTGCGGACATCATGCCGATGAAAAAACTATTATGCGAATATACGACTCCTATGATCGTGTTATTATAACCACATCTTGTATAACAGAACGACGCCTGCCCCTCGTTCACAGAACAACGTCGCTTTTACATTTTTTAGACATATTCGGTTACACTGCAGCGGATGTATTGTTCGCCGAATACATATGCCGGATGACTGAAAACAGTCTGTCACTTGAAATAACCCCTGACGCCTCAGGCTGCCGCGTAATATTCACGCTTGAGATAAGCAGAGACGATTATTACCCGACAGGACTGAAATCAAAACCGGAACTATTATATAAATATTATCATACAGGCGCATTCTGTGTATAAGATGTCAGCAGAAGAGTATAGCCGCCAGCATAATTATAAGATCTATGTCAGCGCCGTTCCAGAGTAAAAGCAATATAATTCCCACAATGATTAGCTCTTCTGTGCCGATATTGAGGTGCTTTAAAAATCCCGGACGCCCAGGATGCGGATGAGGATGATGTGTATGTACTGGTTTTGATGGCGGAGGAGGCGGCTTATGCCCCCGCATGGCGGCAATTGTTTCCCCGCCTGAACTGCTGCCAACATCCTCTGATGACAGCGCCTTTGATACAGCTTCCTGCGTGGTATCATCTTCTCTGTCGCTGTCGCTGCCAATGTCGAAGTTATGTAATAATTTTTCCGGGGACTCCGGACGACGCATATCCTCGAACACATATCCGCGGCGAAATGATTCCTCTGCCGTGCGCAGTGCTTCTTCATCCGTCATCTGCGCTATATTTGTTCTTGGAATGGCATTCCCACTGTATGCGTCGGGGATGCGAACATCCCCTACCCGCCTGCTATTTTGATTTCTGACGTACATGACTCTCCCTCCTATGAACTCCCACCGAATAAATCAGCGATACGAGAGACTTGAATCATTGTATCCGCCGCTGCCTGCCGCGACGGAGAAAGGTACGGTTTTATTGCTTCGATAAGCTTTTCACGTCGCAGCTGACGCTCGTCGCGATTATGTCCGTCAAATATCGACATTGTTGGCTGCGCTTCAGGGAGCGCGCTTAATTGTACTGACCGGCCCTCTGTATTTGACTCCTCTGTTCCTTTGCTTGGCGCAAATGCGGCCAATATATCATCATTATTCAAATCATCTCCACCGCTTGTGCTAACATCGCTCAGGCTGTCATTATCGACCGCTCCGGATGATGCAGCAAGTGCTCCGTCGTGTTTTTCTTCCCCTGATGCGTTGCCGGACACCATCTTCATTAGTATTGGCAGAATCTGCGGAAGTGAGCTGATAATTGATGAGAAATCTGCCTTTCCTAAGAACCCCAGTTTTCCTGGGTCCTTTGATTTATACGAGCTTAAAAGCGCAGCGCCGGCAGCTAATAATCCCCGGAGCAATACGGGGTTTGAAAATATCCCACGAAAAAACCCCGTGGTGGCAACGCCTTCACTTGCCGGATTAATATCGTTCATTTTCCGCTTTTCCTATACGACTCAAGAATCTCGACGGCTCTGCCTATATCATTGTCCGTAAGGTTTGAAAGAATTGAGCGCAGCTTCGACATGTTCGTAGGGCGCGACACCTTAGACATATCTATGCCATTGAGAGACGCTATCATCTGCAGCGTGCGCCAAAGCTGATCATCGCTTTGTTTTAACAGCTTATTAATTGCATTTTTGTCAATTCTCATAATTTGTCTCCTTGTATTGTATTTTCGCACTGAAACCGTCATTCAATCTCAGTATATGAGAATAACGCAGAAATGTACTTATATTTTATGAGGGGCACCTAATATGAAAATCATTGTTTTTTCGGATTCGCATGGCAACAGCCGCGTGATAAACCGGGTTTTGTCAATGCACGCCGACACAAGCGGCTATGCTATACACCTCGGAGACGGCGCGTATGATTTTCTTGCTATTGCCCCGCTTTATAAGAATCTCCGTTTCGCCGCTGTTGCCGGAAACTGTGATAGGGCGTCGTCCATGACAGCTCCCACAGAACTTTTGCTTAGTATTGATAACTTTCGTCTGTCCTTGTGCCACGGTCATAAATATGGTGTCAAGTTCGGCACCGCGCGCCTTATAAAATATGCGGCAGACGCAGGCGCTGACATTGCGCTGTTTGGCCACACACATAAGGCGTATGAAGCGTTCATACCTGATGCGGGAGGTGGGCGTCCTATTAGGCTTTTTAACCCCGGCGCCGCCGTCGCCGGTTCATTCGGCCTTATTGAAATAAAAGATGGCTCTATGCTCATGTCGCACGGAGTTATATAGTTATATCAATAAGGGAGTGACAATCATATAAAATGGACATACGCGATTGTTTAAAGTACCATTTCGATCGATACCCCGCTATGATGCCGAAAGACGCTGTTAAACTCGTCTATCAGAGTGCATTCGGTGGCGGTCACCTTGTGCGCGACGAAGCATCAGCTCTTGAACTATTAAAAGAGGAAATAGAACACACACAGCACTCCGACACCGTGCCAACGATTGAATATATAGGCGACAGCGCGTGCCGAGTCAACCTTGCTGCGCTACCCCGTGGACTTACAGCTCACACACTAATGCGCATATTCGTTGAAAGCTCAAAAATGAGTTATGGCGGTGAAGCTGCTTTCCGTGAAGGTATTGCCGCTATTCTTGCCCTCATTGAAGAGGGAGCTGCTCCCCCCGCTATCACATGTGAAGAAATGGTACGCTGGCTCGATTTGTATTATTCAGAAGGGGGCGGTATGACGCGTCATTCACTTGAGTACTCAACCGCATATGCGCCAGCTTACCGCGTAATACATGAAAATATTGCTCCTTTCCTTGGAGTTTTCGCCGCTATTGATACGCTTCTTGCAAATAAAAATGATAATTACGTTCCTGTTGTCACAATCGACGGACGATGTGGCTCAGGCAAGTCAACGCTTGCCGACCTACTCTTCAGCGTATATCGCTGCGGTGTAGTACATACAGACGACTTCTTCCTGCCTACATCTCTCCGCACAAAAGAACGCCTCTCAACGCCGGGTAAAAACATACATTACGAGCGATTTAACAGTGAAATTTCGGAGTCTGCCGCTACCATGCGTCCAGGCGATACAATAAAATACGGTGTTTTCGACTGCCAGTGTGGCACAATTACATCATCGCGTGAGGTGGTGACAGAACCGTTCTTACTTATCGAGGGCAGCTATTCAAGCAGCCCCGATATAACGATAAAGCGCGATCTATGTATATTCCTCACAGTTTCAGATGAAGAGCAGCTCCGGCGCATAGCGGAGCGAAGTCAAGATAAATACAAATACGCTGATTTCATAAATAAATGGATACCGATGGAGGAGGAGTATTTTAAGTCATATAACATAAAAGAATCTTCTGACATCGTTATAAATACCGAAAAGCCAAAATCACTTTTCTATATCATAAAATAACATTTCATCTTCCGTATTCATCAACACAAAAACGAAGGTACGGTTTTTGCGATAAACGGAAAATTTAAAAATATGATTGCATAAAAAATCTCCGGTGCGCGTCGCCGGAGATTTTCAATTATAAAAATTAGTAATCAGTCGGTAATCAATAGTCAACGAAAATATCATCAAGACGGTAAAGGAGTGTGGCAAGCTGAGCTCTTGTCAGGCCGCCATTCGGATCGATTTTACCGCCACCGACGCCGATCATAAGGCCATGGCTGCATGCCCATGAAAGTGGCTCCACAGCCCATTCAGCAATGCCTTCTATATCCGTAAATGTATCGAGTGTTGCAACACTGCCCATATCTATGTCATATCCGGTGAAGTCTCCGTAGCGGTATAAAAATGCCGCAGCTTCAGCGCGGGTTATTGTGTCTCCGACGCCAAACGTGCCGTCACCGCGCCCGCGGGCAATGCCATGCTGCTGCGCCCAGCGAAGAGCCGTATAATAATACGCCTCCGGGTCCGCATCGGTAAAACTGCATATGCCAATCGCTGCAGGCTCATCTGCAAACCTATAAAGAACGCAAATGAACATTTCGCGCGTTACAGCAGCGTTTGCATTAAAGATGAGCTCACTCTCGTCGGTTGAACCCATCAACTCTTCGTTTATGGCATAGCGTATGTATTCGTCAGCCCAACCCCATGTGTCCGCATCGACATAAAGGTCGGCTGTAGACGTTGCCAAAAGCGTCAGTGTAAAGAGGGATACCATAAAAACAATGGCTGCCGCTTTGGATATTTTCTTAATTTTTTTTGACATGATATTTACTCCACCTTTATATTAATTGCGGCGTATGTTATATACACCGCTTTGTCACTATCATGATAACATATCGGTGTCTTTATTGCAACATGAATAAATTTCTAAAATAGTAATGGCTAAAATGTGATAATTTTCACCAAAAAGCCACATTTTGCCTGTTATTAAGCGACACAGTATAATTATTTTTTTATATAATTTTAAAATATTTTTATTTTTATATTATGCGGGGTAACTTCATATAAAGCGCTACATTATTAACATATATTTCACATTTACAGTAACATAAATTTTACATAAGCGCGATAACGTACATATGGTCTAATTAAATCTAATGCGGGCAGTTTTTATGGGAATAGCTAATATTATAACGCTTTTTGGCGGTATAGCACTCTTTCTTTTCGGTATGTTCGAAATGGGTAACGGATTAAAGAAAGTCGCTGGTACTAAGCTTGAGCTAATATTATACAGGCTGTCCAGCACACCGCTAAGAGGCGTGCTTCTTGGAACTGGCGTAACAGGCATCATTCAATCGTCATCCGCAACCTCAGTTATGGTTGTTGGCTTCGTCAACTCTAAAATGATGAATGTTCGCCAGGCAATAGGCGTCATTCTTGGTTCTATTCTTGGGACAAGCGTCACCGGATGGATTATATGCCTTTCAGACATTGGAGGCAACTCCGACTGGATTGAATTATTTTCTTCTGCTACCCTGACTGGTTTTATAGCTTCTGTCGGAATCATTTTACGAATGTTCTGTAAAAACGCAACAAAAAGGCATGTTGGCGATATATTGCTTGGATTTTCAATCATTATGTACGGGATGCAGCAGATAAGCTCATCCGTTTCATCAATAAAAGACAGCGATATGTTTATAAAAATGCTTACAATGTTTGAAAATCCCGTACTTGGCATATTAATCGGAATTGTAATAACAGCCATAATTCAAAGCTCATCAGCCGCAGTTGGCATACTTCAGGCGTTATCCGTATCAGGCGAAATCAGCTTTTCCATGGCATTCCCTCTTATTTTAGGTATTGCAATAGGAGCGTCTGTGCCGGTCCTTATCTCAGCTATCGGTGCAAGCGTCAACGGTAAACGCACAGCGCTTGAATATCTTATTATCAATGCTGTCGGTGTTGTGATTATAGCGCCAATCTTTTACCTCGCCAACTTTATATTAAAATTTAATTTCATGAACGTGCAAATGACGATGGTGAGTATCGCCACGCTCAATTCCGCCTTTAGGCTTGCTACGCTTATTATCCTTATGCCATTGATAGGTTTTCTTGTAAAGCTGGCATGCTTTATAGTACCCGACCGTAACGGGAATGGCTCTGAAAAGACAGATGGCATTGATACCCTTGAAGAACGCTTTATTGAACACCCGACACTTGCTATTGAACAAAGCCGTAAAGCCATTTGTGAAATGGCAGAGAAAGCGGAGTTAAACTTCAAATCTTCACTTGAGCTTCTACATAATTATTCAGACGAACTTTATCAAGACATACAGTTACGCGAAGACATCGTTGACCGATATGAAGACAAGCTCGGTTCATATATTGTCAAGCTGACGGGAAAAGAGCTGTCGCACAACCAAAGCAAAGAAGTATCGAAATTTTTACATACGATATCGGATGTTGAACGCATCAGCGACCACGCCGTCAACATAGCGGATGTTGCGCGCGAAATGTACGAAAAAAAGCTTGTGTTTTCTTTTGAAGCAGAACGTGAAATAAACATCCTCGTATCCGCAGTAACAGAAATCGTAAACATATGCGTTAATCTTTTCACAAAAGGCGACATCGATTTTGCATACCGTGTCGAACCTCTTGAAGAAATGATTGACGGGCTGTGCGACGAGCTTAAACTTCATCATGTAGCGCGTATCTCATCAGGAAACTGCTCTCTTGCTCAAGGTTTTGTATTCAATGATTTAATTACAAACCTTGAGCGCACGGCTGACCACTGCTCTAATATCGCCGTTGCCGTCATCGAACTTGAATCTGATTCTTTCGATACACACGAATATTTATCAAGCCTTAAAGCGATGAAAACAAGCGCATTTGAACGCTATTATAATGAATATAAAGAGAAGTATTCATTAAATAAAATAGTCAACTGAAAAAACGCCCTGCAGGGCGTTTTTTTATTAGAGTTTTATAGACATTATTTTAAAAATCGCGTGACGGTATGCTTCTTTATGTTTTGTTTTTGCATTATTGTTTATTATTAAAGTGTAAAATATAACTATTTTTTTACTCTCTAATATTGACTTTCTTTTACGAAAGTTTTAACTTTAATCTATAGTAACTTTATATCACACGAAGTGTTGTTTTTGCTAAACGCTGCGTCGGATATGTATTATAGGAGAATTAAATGCAAACAAAAAGGCTATTATCACTATTACTCGCAGCCTTAATTATCATTAGCTCTGTCGCTTTTAGCTCCATTTACGCGGCTGATGAAGGCATATTGACAGGCGAAAAGCTGACGGGTGAAGACTTCACCGGCGTCAGGGCCGCAATCAAAGCTCTTGCCGATTCGGTAAACGACACCGCATACAAGAAGAATGACCGCGTTGTAGCTATAATCGAACTTGAAGACGATACCCTCATCGATATAGCAAAAGGAGCCGATATATCGGACTTTGCCACAACTGATAAAGGAAAGGCGGCGTACAACGCAATAGTAGGATCGCATAATAGCATAAAAGCTGCAGTTAAAGCTGTTGTTCCGGACGTATCGTTTAGCGAAAGTTATGACTACACAACCGTTATTAACGGGTTTTCCGCTGTCGTTGACTTTGGCAGTATTGAAAAAATAGAAAAGCTTGATGGTGTTAAAAATGTTTTCGTATCCGGTACATACGCACTTCCCGAAATAAAAACCACAAAGTCAAGCTCCACGGTAACAGGCGCTGATATGATAGGTGTGCAATTTGCAAGCAGCCTTGGATACACCGGTAAAGGCTTTGTCGTCGCCGTGCTCGACACCGGCCTTGATTATACTCACGAGGCTTTTTCCCAAGCGCCCTCTGATACGAAATATATAGACACCGCAAGAGAAATGAATTATAAAATCAAAAACCTTGCAAACACCCTTAACAGCGGCTCAGCCGGCAAAGCCATAAGCGACAAGGTGATATTTGCTTATGACTATGCCGACGGCGACCCCGATGTTTATCCGACTAATTCACATGGCACGCATGTAGCTGGCATTATTGCCGGAAATAACGGAGATGGCTTTTTCGGCATAGCACCCCAGGCTCAAATTATGGCAATGAAGGTGTTTGGTGATGATAACAAAGGCGCAGAAGCGACAGACATACTTGCCGCACTTGAGGATGCCATCATACTTGGCGCCGATGTCATAAATATGAGCCTTAGCTCTCCCGCAGGCTTCACGTCGTCAAGCGTCGAAGCAATTAACGACGTTTATAACCGCATTGCAGAAGCCGGTATTGTCCTGTGCACTTCTGCAGGCAACCAATATTATCAGGGATTTTATCTTAACGAATATAACCTTCCTTATGCCGACACACCTGACTATGGCGTTGTCGGAGACCCTTCAACATATGCCTCCGCTCTTTCGGTTGCAAGCGTTGAAGCAAAGATAATAAAAGAGCTCTACATTGAGGTAGGTAAAGACCGGTTCACTTACATCGACCTCGCGCCAGAAGAAATGCTTTTTTCGACTATCGGTAGGCAATCATACAAATATGTTTTTTGTGGCTTCGGCTCACAAGAGGAGTTTGAGGCTGTTGATTGCGAGGGCAAGATAGCGCTCATATCGCGTGGCAACCTGACCTTCCAGGAGAAGATGGAGAACGCTTACGCTGCCGGCGCTATTGCCTGCATCATCTTCAACAACACAAAAGGCGAATTATATATGAGTATAGATCCGTATTTAATACCAACGGTTTCTATAACTCAGGATAATGGCACTGCAATGGTTGAAGCTGATGAACACATCGTTTACATAGCCGATGAACCCGGGGGTGTCGTAAGCACTGTCGGCGGCAAAATGTCCGACTTCTCAAGCTGGGGGCCGGCGCCCGATCTGACACTTAAACCGGAGGTTTCGGCTGTTGGTGGTTATATATACTCATCAGTCATCGGCGGATATACAAACATGAGCGGTACATCAATGTCATCACCGCAAACGGCAGGTGCTGCGGCTGTTCTGCTTCAATACCTTGATGAGACTGTAAACCTTTCACCGAAAAACAGGTTAAACCGTGTTTACGCTCTTCTTATGTCAACGGCAAACCCGATTGCGGAAACATATAATAGCGACGGTACAGTTGATTATTATTCGCCAAGAAAGCAGGGAGCGGGACTTATAGACCTCTCCGGTGCGCTGAAAACATATACATACCTGACAGTTGACGACGGGCGTCCGAAGGTCAACCTCGGCAGCAGCAAAAACGGCGTTTACACCTTCACTTTTGCCGTAACAAACACAGCTTATAAGAACGCAACATACGAGCTGACACCCGTTGTCCAGACAGAATACCCAACATATGACGGATCTGACTACTATTCATCGCTTACTGCCTTCACCCTCACCGAAGGCGAAGGCTTTGATTATACCGTCAGCTATTCTGCGGACGGCGGCATTCTCAGCGGCTCGGCAAAGTCAACTCTTACGGTTCCGATGCGTTCTACGGTCAATGTAATAGTTAAAATAACCGTATCAAAAGACACACTTTCACTCCTTGATGAGTACTTTGCAAACGGAACGTACATAGAAGGTTACCTGTTGCTTAACTCATCATCCGCTGAGGATTTAACGCTTCCCTTCCTCGGTTTCTACGGAGACTGGGATTCGCTTAACATCTTTGACAGTACAATCTACGATGACGATTATTATTACTACCCCTCACAGCTTCTTGGTATGTATTATTACGATGAAAGCTATTATAACTATGATGTTCTCGGCCAAAACTATTTCACAGGCGAATTTGACCCCTCAAACATCGCCTACAGTCCCAAGAGAGCCTACAATATGTTAGGAATAGATGCTGAATATCCAACAATGCTTTCATCCGATGTAGGGCTGCTCCGCAATGCAAAGAATATCATATACACGATAACAGATGCAAACGGGGAGATTGTTGCTCAGTACGACTACTATTATGGCCCGGACGAGATAAAATCTCTTTACTACATAAACGGTAATTATACGACTTCCCTTTTCGACTACGGTTACATCACAGGTCAGTTTGACAGCACAACACTTCCCGATGGCGATTATACATACACCGTAAGCGCGAAAACCACAGGCGGCGTCACCCAAAGGATCAGCTTTGACTTTTATGTAGACACAGCCGCGCCTGAGCTTGATAGTGCTTACTACAAGCCTTATGAAGGCAGAGTATATTTAATAGTGGTATCTTCTGACGATAACGCTGCTATGGGTGCAAGCCTTTACACTGTAATTACAGACGGCGAGTCGTACGGTCTTGCCCTTGACGTAGCCACCCTCGAATATTTCATCTCTTTACTCTACTACGCGGGAATCGTCGACGAGAGAGCATATAATAATATCATGGAAGTTGCCCCGTTCTATGTTGACACTGTTATAGAAGATGGATACACCTACACGATTTATGACATGACGAACTACTCACAATTTATATGGCGGTTTAATAAATACTGCATGGCACCTCTCTTAGGAAGTGACTATACGCTTGTAGCCAATATGGCCGCGCTTGGCGCTGTCGACTACGCATGGAACACAAGCGACTACTACGCAATCGTCACCCCGTAAAATCACGCTAAAATAAAATCAATCAAATCAAAAACCGGCTTCCGGATTTCACCGGAAGCCGGTTTTTGCTGATGCAGTGTAAATCACAGCGTTCGGATTGCGGCATTTTATTTGCTCGCACTCTATCTTACGCTTAATTTATTTGTTACACCAAAGTAACTACACGACCTGAAAAATATAAAACTTTAGATGTTCCGTTTTCGGTACACCCCAAAGAATAGGGTGATCCGGCGACTGGCGCCGTGCCTCCACTTCGCGGAGCGACACGGCAGCACCGCAATCGCCTCGCGGAACAGCGTATCAGTCATGAAATGTGAGCACGAGCATGTCGCAAGAATCCGCCGCGCGGCAGTATCTTCATAGCAAGACGGTTGATTTCACGATAGCCGCGTTGTGCGTTTTTGACGGTAGAGCTGCTTTTTGCAAACGCAGGTGGATCAAGAATAATTAAATCATATGCACCGCGTGACTTTGCAAGCTCCGTAAGATAATCGAAAACATCCGCTCTGACGAAGTTAATTTTATTTGAAAGACCGTTCAGTTCAGCATTTTTTCGCGCAAGCGCAATAGCATCTTCTGATATATCGACTGCTGTAACTGACACAGCTCCTGCTGCCGCGGCGTTGAGCGCGAAAGCTCCCGTATGAGTAAAACAGTCCAAAACGCGCCTTCCTTTAGCTATACACGCGACAGAGGCGCGGTTATATTTCTGATCGAGGTAAAATCCCGTCTTTTGCCCGGTTTTATAATCAATCTCGTAACGTATGTCGTTCTCCGTTATAATAAGCCGCCCGTCATCTTCAGGTGGTACCGTCAGCCCGGGAAAACCGTCGGCCTCGCCAAAAATAAGCCTGCATGCACCAAAATCCGCGCCCATGACGGCGCGGCGGTAATCTATGGCATAACAATGCGTCGCTCCCAAAAAGCCCTGTCAAAAGTATCGTTTGCGTTGCGAGACAAAAGGCGGACTCTGATTTTTGAGTTTTCGCTTAGAAAACCGGCGCCAAGCCAGCTCCCTTTTCGTGAAAATACGTCTACGATGCCCCCGTTTTCCGGATTTCCCAAGACATCAATTATTTCCTCAGTGTAAACCCACACATGCCCCCGCCTGATTGAGTTAGCAGCTTTGTCAGTAACGGTAAATTTGGGGTAATTCCTTGTCTTTTTATATGGCTCCGATTATTTGTTAAAGTAAAATAGCATGCCCTCATACGCCCTCACAGTTAAACGGCGGTATAAAGCTTTCTGCTACCGTCCCACCCTCTTGAATAAAGCCGTTTTTGACGCCAATCGATACCGCAAAATCAACGACTTCACTGTATTCATAGTTAAAAAGCGCACGTCCGAGGTCTTCATAATCCCGGACCCTTGGCATAGGCGTGTATTGGTTCATAATGCTGATATAAATATCATTACCATATCGCTCATGAAGATATGATATAACCCGGCGGCTGTCGTCCGTATGGCCCGGCAGCACAAGATGGCGTACTATCATTCCGCGCAGCATAATCCCCTCATCAACTTGACAACCGGGGTCGGCAAAGACCGGTGTGCCTGTCTGGTGTACCATTTCATCTATTGCCCGGGATGCAACATCAAAATAATCGGGAGCACCGGAGTGTTTAGCGGCTACTGTAGGATCATTGTATTTTAGGTCAGGCAGATAAACATCAATCAGCCCGTCGAGCATACGCAGTGTATCATACGATTCATAGCCGCTTGAATTATAAACAACTGGTATTGTAAGACCCTGAGATTTAGCCCTTTTGATTGCATCTGCAACATGCGGGGTAAAATGTCCTGCCGTCACAAGATTTATATTATTGGCGCCCTTTTCCTGAAGCTCAAGGAAGATAGCTGTAAGTCGTGCCGTGTCAACAGCTTTTCCGGCACCCGCCGCCTCACATGATATTTCAGCGTTTTGACAATAAACACAATGTAGCGGACATCCTGTGAAAAATACAGTCCCCGACCCTCTTTCCCCTGATATACACGGCTCCTCCCACATGTGAAGTGCCGCCCGGGCAACGGTCAGCTCATCTGTCATCCCGCAGACACCGCGCTCACCCCTTGTACGGTTGACGCGGCAGCGTCGAGGGCACAGCGTACATGATTTATACTCATCGTAATGCGCTACATTATCACCGGCACATCCGCCGACAGGTATTCCCATGCTTATTGCAACATTTGTATTATCAAATTTAGCGTCAGACATTGTTAGTCATTTGTATTACTATTGTCGATATTATGCTGTTGTCTAATCTTGTCAAAAACCAAGCTCCTCATTTACAAGTATAATTTTGATTCGCCCGGCAGGTCTGCACATTCTTGTTTCGACTATATGCGAGCATATGCTATCGGGCGATCTACAGTCTTCACATGAACCTGTTGCCACGCACGGCGTCCCCCCGCCAAAGCGCGCTGCGTTAACTGGCGCCGCATATCCTCTTGCGCGCGCATAAGCATCTTCTTTTGTCGGGCAAACTTTGTTCATGCCAACAATGGCAACAACCATCCGCGGCCCGTATATTATCGCCGCTATGCGATTCCCTATCCCGTCTATGTTATATAATATTCCATCCTCGCTTACGGCATTGAAGCTTGTGAGAAAAACATCAGCCGAGAGCGCCTTAATCATCATTTCCCATCTTTTCTCAGGCGTCGCCGTAGCGTCACGATCAAGGACGCGATAATTCCCACTCCGAATTTTATCGACAAGCCCTATTTCCTGAATTGAATACGAACCACCCCATGAAACGGATGACCCCTCCGGTATAATCGAAAGCGCTAAAGAAGCGGCTTCGTCGCCTGTGTCGCATATGTACGCATCAAATCCCCGCGAACGCAGAGCTGACGCAACTTTTTCAGAAAGGGCTTTATTCCGTTTAAATATGATATCTTTTTTATTTGTTGCTTTCATAAGAGAATCATCTCCTTTTTTGTATTCTTTTTTTATGCTCATTTGTTTCTTATAGGCTCGTGCTGCTGTTCCAGTCTGTGACGAATATAAAACTGCCTAAAACAAAATGCTACATCAATGGGCTCGTTAAGTTTTTCTTTTTTTTATGTTTATATAACCGAGGAAAACAGCTCTCATACCTCGGCTTTTTTCTCTCTGATATGCGCAAGACCAGTTTCTAAAAGCTGGCATACATGGTCGTCGGCGAGTGAGTAGTAAACAATCTTCCCCTCACGGCGGTTTTTCACAAGGTTAGCTTCACGCAGCGTGCGAAGCTGATGTGAAATTGCCGATTTTGTCATATTCAAAAGCACGGCAAGATCGCAAACACACATTTCATGCTCATCAAGCGCCCACATTATTTTTGTGCGCGTGTTATCGCCAATCACTTTGAAAAAATCGGAAAGCTCATACAGTTCATTTATGTCTGGCATCCTATTTTTCACGTCTTGGACAACGTCAGCATGAATAACGTCGCAATCACATAACAGCTCGTCGTTTTTCATAATAAAAACCTCCGCGGTGCTTTTTAAACACATTTATATTTTACCACATTTAATATTATCTTTCCGCATTTGCATCACATAAACTACCACTAAAAAATAAATTTATGCGTAAATTCTTTATAAAACCATTGACAGTTGAGCAGCCTTTCAACTATAATAATAATAACAGTTGAGCACACATTCAATTGTACCGCATTCGTTGAAGACAAGGAGGCATAATAATGAAGAAAACATTTAAGCTTGACGGACTCAATTGCGCAAACTGCGCATTAAAAATAGAAAGGGCAATAAAAAGCATTGACGGCGTTTCAACCGCTACGGTTAATTTCATGACGGCTAAGATAATCGTAGAAGGTGATGAATCGAAGTTTGATAACATCACTGCAAAGATGAAAGAGATTGTAAAAAAGCATGAACCGGATGTCGTTGTAAAGGCAGTTTAGGTCAGTTATGGCACACCACCGTAAATATATAATAAAAATTGCCTCCGGCACTGTCATATATGCGCTCGGTATAGTCTGGCATCCAAACAATGTTTATATATCGCTTGCTGTATTCCTTTTAGCATATATTATTGTCGGCGGAGATGTGCTTCTCCGTGCCGTAAGGAATATCTTTCACGGTGAAGTGTTCGATGAAAACTTTCTTATGAGCATAGCAACCATCGGCGCTTTTGCCATCGGCGAATATACAGAGGGCGTCGCCGTAATGCTGTTTTATCAGATAGGCAGGTTGCTTCAAAACTATGCAGTAAGCAAATCCCGTGAATCGATTGCCGCCCTCATGGACATACGGCCAGACTACGCCAATGTCCGCCGGGATAACGGTGATATTGAGCGTGTCGCCCCGGATAGCATAGCTGTAGGTGACATAATCGTAATAAAGCCGGGTGAGAAAATACCACTTGACAGCACGGTTATTGAAGGCACATCCACCATCGACACATCAGCCCTGACAGGCGAATCGCTTCCGCGGGATGTTGGTGTCGGTGATGAGCTGCTTTCGGGGTGCATTAACATAAATGGCGTTATAACCGCACGTGTTATAAAAGAATTCGGTGAATCGACGGTTAGCAAAGTTTTAGATCTTGTTGAAAACGCAAGTACAAAAAAGTCAAACTCCGAAAACTTCATTACAAAGTTTGCCCGCTATTACACGCCCGCTGTCGTTATCACAGCCGCTCTGCTTGCTCTTTTGCCGCCTATTTTCATAGCGGGCGAATCATTTAGCGAATGGGTTTATCGCGCCCTAATATTCCTTGTCATATCGTGTCCATGCGCTCTTGTCATTTCAATCCCGCTTAGCTTTTTCGGAGGTATTGGCGGCGCGTCAAGGCAGGGGATTCTTGTAAAAGGCAGCAACTACCTTGAGGCTCTTGCTTATGCCGAAACTGTTGTCTTTGACAAAACCGGAACTCTTACAAAGGGCGAATTCAACGTGACAAGCGTCACACCGCATGGCATATCAGAAAATGAGCTTCTTGAGCTTGTGGCTCACGCCGAAGGTTATTCATCACACCCCATTTCACAGTCGCTTATAAAAGTATACGGTGGTCAGGTTGACCTTTCCCGCGTAAGTGACGTCGAGTCGGTACCCGGCCGCGGCATTATAGCCCGTGTTGACGGGATGCAAATAGCCGCAGGAAACGAAAGTTTAATGGAAATGCTCGGCATTTCGTATCATGCGCACCCCGGCGGCAGCGTCGGTACTGTTGTATATGTTGCCATTGATATGGTTTACGCCGGCAGTATTTTGATTTCCGATGAAATAAAAAATGATGCAAAGAAAGCTATAAACGAGCTTCGGGGGGCTGGGGTGCGTGAAACTGTCATGCTGACAGGCGACACTGATGTTATCGGTGGGCGCGTTGCCGGGGAGCTTGGCATCGACAAGGTTTACACCGGGCTTCTCCCTGATGGAAAAGTAGCCCGCCTTGAGGAGCTTATAAAAGAAAAATCGCCGCGTGGTAAGCTAATATTTATCGGTGACGGCATAAACGACGCGCCCGTCCTTGCCCGCGCCGACATTGGAATTGCAATGGGCGGACTTGGCTCGGACGCGGCGATTGAAGCAGCGGATATTGTCATAATGACTGACGAACCGTCAAAAGTAGGGGCAGCAATAAAAATATCAAAGAAAACGCTTCGGATAGTAAAAGTAAACATCGCCATAGCGCTCGGCACAAAGGGAGCCGTGCTGATTTTTGGTGCCGCAGGCTTTGCATCAATGTGGGCGGCTGTTTTTGCCGACGTAGGAGTAGCTATAATAACCATTCTAAATGCTTCCCGTATGCTCCTCGTCAAAGCCAAGAGATAAGCTTTTTATTTATAAATGTCATCATAACAAATGGCCAAAAGGAAGCTATCAGCTGTCTTTTGGCTGTCTTTTTATACGAATTTTGTCCAGTTTAATATAATTTCATAAAGCTTTAATACTACTTGTATTATTAACAAGATAAAATTTCCTGTCGCTCGGTAACAAAAACAAAATTAACGTTAATAACATTAATATTGATAAGAAGTCAGGCTTTTTATAAAAAGTCAGACTCAGACTGAAGACAAAGTCCACCGAATTG